>Ga0224573_1000143_pt1 | contig 10023 bp, 7 predicted proteins | sample CRU1metagenome_FD_189088 | JGI IMG/M metagenome (GOLD analysis project Ga0224573, IMG submission 189088) | Spruce roots microbial communities from Bohemian Forest, Czech Republic - CRU1 | ecosystem: Host-associated > Plants > Roots > Unclassified | place: Czech Republic: South Bohemian Region... | reverse complement strand
TACAAAGATTGTATTCAGTTATTGGGTTGGTACAACAAACAATGAGATTAGATTGTGACAGTCAGAGTGCTATCTTCCTGCCAAAGAACCCATCTTATCATTCGAAGACAAAGCATATTGATGTTCAGTAGCACTTTGTGAGAGACATGGTTGAAGAAAAGAAGGTGTTGCTGGAAAAGGTTGACACTTTGAAAAATGTTGCAGATTCATGGACAAAGTCTGTGATAACAGAAAATTTCTCGTGGTGTAGAGTAACAATGGGCATCGTTGTCCTCGATTGTTGACTATATAATCCCCTATACCCCTGGATGCAAAGAAAACAACAAGTGGGATAATGTTGGGTATGTGTTACATTCTTTGCATGTGTGTGTGTGGGCGCGTCAGATATAACAACTGCGTCTGATGATCCCTCATACTATTCCTTAGAAAGAAGACCCATGCTTTTCTTGTGTAGTCATCTATGAATGCCAAGAAGTAGTAACTTCCACCAATTGAGGGTGTTTGCATTGGTCCACACAAATCTTAATGAACAATATCCAATAGTTTGTTTGGACGAATTGACTTTCGTGTCTGTTGTTGCTACAACAATGCAACTTCTCATCTTTTCACTCTGCTCTTTCTACATCATTGTGTTCAAAAACTACTCTCTTCTATTCATGTAGCTCAGCAAAAAGAAAAATAGGAAATATTAACTGCAATTAATTTGTACATTTGTGACAATCCTGTATACATTTACTGTGCGTGTAAGTCTTCCTACATGATTTTCATGGATCTTAGCGCTTACACTTCTATTTCCAGTCTTTTGTTCTCCTCCCTCAGACTCTCGCAATCTTCTGTTCTCCTCCCTCAGACTCTCGCAATCTTCTGTTCTCCTCCCTTAGACTCTCGCAAAATCGTTTCAGATTCTCGTGCTCCAGTTCCTTTTGTTTCAACTTTGTTTTGCACATAGTAAATAGATTAATTACCCCAAGAAGAGCAAGATCTCAGTAATAATGGTCTCTGTAATTCTCTTAACCAAAGAATAAAATGTCCCAGATTTAAATTCTCGCCTAGATTTCTGATTCTGGAACCACACTTCTACGTGACGCGATAGAAAATTTAACTTGTTCGTCAACGCCCTTATTGCAACAGTAAACTATAGCAATCCATTTTATCATACATCATTATTATGATACTCATTGTGCTCTCTTTTTGTTTAAATTGCACTTAAATATACCCTCTTTCTTTTCGTTGAAACAACAATTCATTTTATCATTACATCATTGTTATGGTACTCATTGTACTCTCTTTTCGTTTAAATTGCACTTAAATATACCTTCTTTCTTTTCGTTGAAAGTGCAAACTTATCTAGTAGTAGAGGGTGCCACTGCAATTTCAAGTTAGACAATCCAATTGAATATAATGAAGTGGGACAATTATTATTGCACTCGACTATGAGATAATCGCAAGAATTAAAAAAACATAAAATACAAATTTATAGCAGGCGGTCTTTTAAAATAATGATAATAATTTTTTTTTTCATTTATAAAGTATTTCAAATTGATTATTTTTAATATCAATCTATCATTAAATTATAATAAATTTAACTATTTAAAACTCTCCAATTTCAAGTTAGATAATCCAGTTAAATATAATGGATTGGGACAATTATTATTTCACTAGACTATGAGATAAATGCAAGAATTAAAAAACCTCTCTACTTCATGATAACCTAACCTATAAACTAAACTGAATAACCTGTGCTAAACATCCATGTGAGAATATCAACTTAATATTTGGTGAACAGAGGTGAAGTCGCATTGCATTGCCCGTAGAAATCTGTGCTTTCTCGGTTTCGTCGCTTATGTGCGAGGAGATGCCCGTAGAAGTCTGCACTTTCTGCCTTACTGGTAATAGATGTGTGCTCCAGAAGGTTTTAATGATGGAGGGCACATTGCAATTTCAATGTCAGGTAGCTTATAACTATTAATGTCTTATAACTCATAAACCTCAGATTTCAACTACCATTGTTAATAGATACGTTATTCGCGATGAAAGACTAAGCATAATTGCACATGTATCATTAGTCGTTCGTTGTGATGGCTGAGAAATTGGCGGAATGGATCCAAAGCAAGGACTGCATAAATGCGTGGGCTTGGAACGAATGGCTATAGGCATGTCTACCGATTCTCTACTCGAACCGCAATTTAGTCGGAAGTTATGCTCTTCCGAGTGCCGCAACAGTTGCCAAAACTGAATCCGAAAAAGTTGAAACAGGCCAAAACTGAAACTAAAAACGGGACAACCCTGAATCTGAATCTGAAAAAGGACGAAACTTAATCTCTAAACGGTAGATTCATACTACATGGAGATTTATGCCCGTAAAAAGTTTATACTGGATGGAGCTTGAATCCCAATCGCAGCAATTTACTGAAAGCCCATGGTCGGATCGTGCGGCTCAGATCGTCAAGCCGTCGGATCTGTGCCACGTACATGTCGAATCCGTACCATTTTCATGGTACGGTCTGCTGCCCTGGCCATCCGATTGTCGACAAGTGGCGTGCATCCAGGGAAAAGATCCAAGGGCTCTACAATCCCGACGTGGCGTTCATCTAGCGACCAGATCCGAGGGTTCTAAGTACACCACATGGTGCCCATCCAACGAAGCAATCCAGCAGTTCTCATCTTGCCACTTGGCGTGCATCCGACAGCTAAATATGGCAGTTGTTATCTCGCCATGTGGCAGTTGTTGCCGTGTTTTTTATGCAATTTGCTGTAACTTCATGCTGTCGATGTATGAGTTGTGGAGGCCTTCAGTATGAGTTGAGGCTTTTTGTATGGGTTGAGGTGTAACGTCATGCTGTCGAGGGCGAATCTCTATGAGTTTGGGACGCCTTCAACACAGGCTACTTCCAAGGCGACTCAAAACCTTGTCTGATTTGTTGGGCCACCCAACCAGTAAAGAAATCCTGAATTCACTTACGACCAGCTGAAGAGGAATATCATTTATGGTTCAGTTAGATGAATTGTGCTGTGATTTTAATTAATTATATGTTAGTTTTCTATTGTGTGAATACTTTCTTGGAATGTATTTCCGTGGCTTTTCTCCAATAACTGATATATAAATTTTATTTACACAAATTTTATAAAATTTTATCTTGCTAAAATTATTTTAGTTAAAATCTATACCAAAAACTAAACCAAAATAAGAGAGATATTTTAATGATGTTCAAGATATTGATTATAATTACACAAAGCTTCACATTTATTATGTTCATCAGATAAAACAAGGTTACTTCGTAGCTAAGAAAAAATAAAAATAGGAAATATTAACTGCAATTAATTTGTACATTTGTGACAGTCCTGTATACATTGACTATGAGTGTAAGTCCCCCTGCACGATTTTCATGGCTCTCAACGCTTACTCTTCTATTTCCAGCCTCTTATGTTCTGGTCCCTCGGACTCTCGCAATCTTCTGTTCTCCTCCCTCAGACTCTCGCAACATCATTTCTGATTCTCGGCCCCAGTTCCTTTTGTTTCAACTTTTTTCTGCATATAGTAAATAGATTAATTACCCCGAGAAGAGTAAGATCGCAGTAATAATGGCCTCTATAATTCTTTGAACCAAAGAATAAAATGTCCTAGATTTTAATTTTCGCCTAGCTTTCCGATTCTTGAACTAACACGATAGGAAATTTAACTTGTTCGACAATGCGGACTTAAGCTTATGCATGTTTTGTGAAAGTAAACTATAGCAATCCATTTTATCATTACATCACTGTTATGGTACTCAATGTACTCTCTTTTCATTTAAATTGCACTTAAATACACCCTCCTCCTCTTCGTTGAAGCATCAATCCATCACTGTTATGGTACTCATTGTACTCTCCTTTCGTTTAAATTGCACTTAAATATACCTTCTTTCTTTTCATTGAAACTGCAAACTCATCGAGTAGACGGTTTCACTGCAATTTCAAGTTAGATAATCCAGTTGAATATAATGGACTGGGACAAATCTTATTGCACTCGACTATGAGATAAATGCAAGAATTAAAAAAACATAAAATAAAAATTTATAGGAGGTGGTCTTTTAAAATAATGATAATAATTTTCTTTTCATTTATAAAGTATTTCAAATTGACTATTTTTAATACCAATCTATCATTAAATTATAATAAATCTAACTATTTAAAGAAAAAAACTCTCCACTAACCTATAAACTAAACTGAATAACTTGTGTTGAACATCCATGTGAGCATATCAACCTAATCTTTGGTGAGGTCATTGATGTCCAACCTATAAAATCCATCTAATAGTTTGATGTCCAACCTATAAAATGATACATTCCAATCATTAATTCAGTGGCTCAATCATTAATTCATAGACTCACTAGATGTTGTTGTTGCCTTAAAGACAATTTTATTACCTATTAAAATAAGATCGGTGATACATGACTATATATTCATTGATTCCATCGTAGCAATCCACTTCAGTGATAATCTAACCTAAACTAAATAACTTGTGTTGAAGATCCATTTGCACATATCAACCTAACCTATTGTGAGGTAATACAATTGCCTCTCACAAGCTCTAACAGTATAAGGAGTCCCTTCCACGTTGAACTTTACTTATATACGGCCAAAGCAAGTATTTATTTCATACTGGAAATACTTGCCTTGATTTCATACTGGAAGTACTGAGCCATAATGGTTGATTTATTTTCGAAGTTCGCTGTATTTGGAGAAAGAGGAGAGTTGTTCGAAGTTTAGTACATGCCCTAAATCTTACTCCATGCCTTAAATCTAACGTGTGAATTTATGAGTTGTGTTTATTAATGGATGTAGATAGCTCCTTGTTCCGTAGAATAGTTGCCAACCCTGAGACCTTAAGTGGTAAAAATCAATGAGATGAATCCTGGGCTTGAGCGTTGTTTATGTGTCCTAGAGGTCCTAACCATCCAAGATAGGTTGGGCAGCTAGTTTTTTATTAGTCAATGACGTGGTTGATCATTTATTGTATTTTCCTTGGTTGATTGTGTTGTGTTTAATTGTGTCGGTCTTTATGTTTTTGCATTGATTATGCGTCGTTGTTAATTATGTTAATGCGTCGAATGTGTCGTTATTACTTTATGATGATTTGTATCTTGGGATGTTATTAATTATTTCATGACGATTTTAATTTTCTAATGCATAGACATTTTTTTTTACCTATTATACATAGATGTTTGTTGTCGTAGCAGAGGGGCGTTACAAATTGGTAAGCATTGTAATGTGTACTTTTACTATATATGAATTGAGATAATTCTATATAACCATTGAGGAAAATTACGATGCAGCCTAGCACTTATGGAATCTTGTAGTTTGGCATAACCCTTAATGAATTTCATCATGCAACATAACCATTGAAGAATACAAAAAATTATCATAAGTAAACAAAGATGAATGTCACAATAAGACATAATCATAAAGAACTTTTGCACTCTAATTTAATTCTTAAGGATCATTGCAATGGGACATCACCCTTAATGAATGTCGGAATGTAACATAACCATTGAGGAAGATAGCATTTTCACATATAACTAAGCCAAGCTGAAAGTAACAACATAGCATAGCCAATGAGGAATGTCTGAATCAACATAACCATTGAGGAATGTTGACCATCGTAAAAAATGGCCATCGTTATCAACCACAATCAATCACAGTCGAGCAAAATTAAACATAATAAAATACAATAAACCATGGTCATCCAATGCCATCATGGTCAACCGTGGCCGATCAAAGTCAACCAAATTCAATGTGACATCACCTTTGATGAATGTCATAATAAAAACATAATCATTCAGGAACCTAGAAATTCAATATAAATTATCCAAACTAAATGTCAAAATGTGACATATTCATGGAGGAACATCAGAATTTAACATAATCCTTGAGGAAAGTCACAATAGGAAATAATAGTTGAAGAAAGACACAATGTGAAATGAATGTCATTATGCGACATAACCATTAAGGAATGTAGTAAGCTGACATAACTCAACCAAGTTGAGCATCACAACAGATGTAACCATATTATCAACCTCTTGGTGTCACAATGTGGCATAAAATTTAGTTCCACCATAACCCTAGCTTTGCTAAACAATATTCAACCATGTTCAACCATATCAAACCATGCTGAACAATAGTCAACCATGGACAATTATATTGTAGTGAATTTAAATAAACGTATTTATATATCATCATAACAATGAAGAAATCATTATCAAATATCACAATCTTTATTCAAATTTAATAATTTAATGGTCATCCATAGTAAAACATGGTCGACCATGGTCAACCATAATCATCCATAGTCAAACACTATCAACCATAGTCAGCCATGGCCAACCAAAATCAACCAACCTCAATGTAATTTAACCTTTGAGTAACAACACAATTTGCCACAAGTAAGCCAATTTGAAAGTCGCAGTGTGAAGCAACCATTGAGAAACATTATAATTGACATAACCCCTAAGTAATGCCACAATGTGGCATAATCCCTAATGAATGTTTCAATGTGACATAACCATTGAAGACCATATCAAGTCGACATAAGACAACCGATATGAACATTTCAATATATATAACCATATTATAAATATATGTTTATCATACTTTAACATAATATTTAAGTTAACCTCTTAATTCCACAATGCCACATAACCCCTGATGAACGCCACAATGCAATCATAACCATCAATGAATGTAACAATTCATATAAGTCGACCTATAGGAATGTCACAATGTGACATAACTATTTAGAAACATCATAATCCAACATAACCCTCAAGGAACATCACAATGTCACATAACCCTTAAGGAACATAATAGGTTAACATACGTCAACAAATATTAACATTACAATAGATATAATGATATTATAAAACTCTTACTGTCACAATGTGAAATAATAATGGAGTCAACCCCTTAATGTCACAATGTGACATAATATTGAAGTTAACCATACCATCAAATTTGACAACATATTGAAGTGAACCTTCATCTTGCAATGTGATTGAATATTAAAGTTAACCTCTTTAACCATTGTTGACCATAGTCTCCCTTTTTCAAACCATTTCTACATCCTCAACTATAGTGAACATTAATCAACTGCCATTGTCCAATGCCAACCGTGACCAACCATGCTAAACCAATTCAACCATGTTCAACATAATCAACATGGTCATAGTGATCAAAGATTAGTTTTTATTTGAACGGATTTATTGATGTATTAATATATTATAGAAATAAAATAATTGCAACTTTCAAGTTGAAACAAAATGATCACCTACAAATATGCATAATAACAATAAACTATTGTATTAATAATAAAAAAATAATAAAACTAAATGACCTACTATATAATCACCTAACTTATGAATACAACATAAAGTCAAAATATTTATTTAATCATTATAGTCAACTACATATTAAAAAGTATACAATAATATAACCTACAAAATAATAAATATTAAATAATTTATTACATTAATATTATTTATTTTATTATTATATGGTGAACAATATATCAACCATCACCGTCATGATAGTGTAACTATACTTAAAAAAAAGTGATATATTGCACATGATATTGATATTTAATCTTCTAATCCATATATTTTAGAACAATAAGATATCATCACATCTACATATTATTATTTATATTGCTATGAGATGATATAAACAATAATACCTTATATGGTTATCTTTATAGAAAACCATATAAACTAGGCAATTTTTTTTATATAATTTCGATAATTATACAATTAAATGATACACCGTATCATCACCTATTCATAGAAATAGCATAATTTCAGTATTAAATTATACAATTAAATTCATTATTAAATTAAACAATTAAAAATAACGAAATTCCACCATTAAGACACTCAACACTTGCACGAGCGAAAACATATACCTTATATTTGTTGGAAAACTAAGATACCACTTTTAGAAAAAAATCAAATTCACCATAGTTATTCAAAATTTCTATGAATAAAAGTTGTATATTCGGAAATCTAATTCAATTTCCTACGTTTCATCTTCTTACACGATATTCAAATTCATTGTAAAAGTACCTTCAATAATCCATCCAAACTAATAGATTGATGTTTTCCTAGGTTTTCATTGCCATTAACACATCACGACAGACCATCATTAGCTTGCACTCACCCATTTGTTGTTGCTTCTTGTTCAATTCTCAAATCTTTCAACATTTTTCTCATCCATATTTCCTTGCACATTTCCTATGTAGTTGCTACACACTCTTCTTCAACGGATGAAATAGTGAAAATTGTTTGTTTCTTTGAAGCCTTAGATACTACACCTAATCCAAAGTGGAAAACATAACCAGAAGTTCTATTCATATCATTTATATTTCCAACATAATCACTATCAATGTATCTTATTAGATTGAAGTCACTTGACCTTGAGTAGAATATTCCAGAATATTCCATAGTTCCTTGTTCCACTAACATATTTCAAAATTCCTTTCCCTCCTTCCCAATGAGAAACTTTTGGAGAGTCCATGAACCTTGAAATGAGACTAACAAGAAATATTATGTATGACCTTGTGGCTGTTAAATGCATAAGACTACGAACAAGTTGTTTGTACAAATTTGAATCAACTTTGTATCCTTTATCATCATTGCTCAATTTCAAACCTGTCACAATAGAAGTTGGGGCTGCTTTGCAATTCATCATGTTAAACATCTTCAAAATTTCATTAGCATACTTAGATTATGAAATGAATATACATTTTTCATTTTGATTTACCTCTATACGAAGAAAGTACCTCATTAAACCCAAATCAGTCATCTCAAATTCCTTTTTCATAGCTGATTTGAACATGTCAATTGATAAATCACCCATAATATAAGATCATCAACATATAAGAAAACAATTGTAATCCCACCTTGCTCATTTGTCTTGGTGTACAATGTAGGTTCACATTTTCACCTATTGAAACCGTTTTGCAAAAGATAACTATCAATTTGGATATACCAAGCCCTTGGGGCTTGTTTAAGTCCTTAGAGTGTCTTCTTTAGTTTGTAAACTTTGTTTTCATGGCCCAAAATCTCATACCCAGGTGGGTTACCCTTCTCTGCTTCTGCGCTGGCCTCGTCTTTGTCCATGGCTGCGATGTCTGTGTGGTGCACCATTACTGCGCAGGTCATCTGCGAGACCACATCCATGTAAGGCACTTCCTCGATATAGAACGTATCCTCACAGAGCCTCCCCCTTGTTTTGTCTCTTGCCTGAGGCTCCAGGGCAGTCGGGGTGTCTTCCGTGTATGGTATTTCCTCTATGTAGCAGGTTGGGAAATCCTCTTCAATATTTCCCCTTAAGCTACTTCTAGCTTGAGTTTCAGGCCCAGTTGGGGGATTTTCTTCTTTATTAATGTATGTGGGCTGCCAATTATCCAATGCTACCGGGGTCTAAGTGATCTTCTCCATTGCAGACTCAATTGTAGGAGCCTGGAGTGTGAGATAGGCGACCCTCGCTCTTCGATGAAGAATGGAGTTGGCCAGCTAGAGTGCTCTTTCCATATGCTGTCTCCTCTAACGATGAGCAGCGTGGGTGTGCCAAGCCAACTCGGGATGAGGCTTGCCTCGCTCCCGAGGCATCGTGGAAGAGGAGTGAGTGTAAAACTCACCAGGGTTCAGAAAAATCACCAGGGACATGACGCAAAGAGAAACGCACCAGAGCTTACAATCGGCGGTGCGTTGCAGAGCAAGGATGAGCCGGTTGTGACCAGACCTCTTTGCTTTCACATTCTTGTGGGACAACTCCACCTTGCTTCACTTTAACTCTGTCATATTTAATGCTTGCAGCGTCAGCCCTTTCGCGCGAGGGAGAAGTCGCTCACCCAGATGTCGACTGTAATGGCCTCCTCCCATCGTTAATGTTGAAGAGATGGGGAGTGGCCTGCCGCATTTAAACCTTGGCTAGGCGCTATGCGGGATGTCAATGTTTCTCAATGTGTCACCCCATCCGGGGCATTTTAAG
>Ga0224573_1000142_pt1 | contig 10072 bp, 7 predicted proteins | sample CRU1metagenome_FD_189088 | JGI IMG/M metagenome (GOLD analysis project Ga0224573, IMG submission 189088) | Spruce roots microbial communities from Bohemian Forest, Czech Republic - CRU1 | ecosystem: Host-associated > Plants > Roots > Unclassified | place: Czech Republic: South Bohemian Region... | reverse complement strand
GCCCATAAAAACACTTCAGTGAATGCTTGAGGGAAGAACTATAAGGCAATGATACTGGGAAGCTTTCCATCGAGAGGCCTTATATGTATATGCGCGTGGATTATCCCCCCGCATATATATATATATGTTTCATACGATGTGAGCTCTTGTCAAAGCGAGATCTCTTAGAGAAGCAGATCGGAAAATGAGAAGAAAGCCAGCCGTCCACCCCTGGCGTTACTGAGGGAAAGGAAGTGTCTCAGGAAGTGTAGTCGTTGGATTAGGGAAATGCGGGAGGGGCCAGAACTAGCACGAGAGGGAATATATATTATCTGCGACATCCCCAACTTGTTGGCTTGATCAATAGGCGGGCAGAAGTGGATTCATAAGTGTATCCCCTGCTTAGCTTTCCCAGTGTATCCGTAAGGAGTGAGGGTAAAGGTTTAGCAGGAGTCTGATAGTTGAGTGCAGTTAAAGTGATAAAGAAGCATGGCTTCAACAGATCCAACACTGTGTGTAGGTTGGATGACTCAGCTGCGAGGAAGTACAGGGTACTAGGCCCCTACAGTAGCAGTAAGCTTAGGGAGGGATGGTTACTGTCACTGTCATCCTGTGAGGGAGAGTACTGTATCTGATCCTGTCTACTGGTTTTCCTTCCTGTGCAGTGTTTCCTTGCAGGGAGTGGAATGTTTGGTAGAAGGGAAAGAACAATTGCAGCCGGGCAGCTCCTTGAACTGATTTCCAGCTTTCAAACCCTATGATACTTTCCTTCCTAGATCGAGCAACTAAGCGTACCTCTCCCTTCGGTTATCCCAACCCTCTCATTTGAACCCGGTAAGTAAGTCGAGTAAGTCTAATAAGTAAGTAAGGGAAGGCTACACGTATTTAAAGCCTTTTAGGGGAAGAAATAAAGCATATCTTTCCGAAAGAACAAAGAAATCCCGATCAATTCTTTTCTCATTGGTCTAAAAAGGATGAGTGTGGTCTAATCTCGAATACTGTTCTCCAGGGTTTTCAAGTATAAACAACCGAACAGAGCCGCCAGGTGCTTTTCAGCAACAAGGGGGTTGGTCGCCCGTCCAATTATTCGGGCATTCTCTCATTCGAGAAGATCTAAAGAGGCTTAGGAGCGCTGGTGCCGGCTATCCTACGTACGAGTCCTATCAACCATCAAGAGCCAGTAGGGGATAGGTCCATCTATTTTTCCACATCCCGAGTTCGGTTAACCCACTCAAGAATTCCTTCTCTCCAGGTAAGGTCAACCAGGTAAAACGACTTTATAGACAGAAAGCCCTGGAAAGGTAGAAATGGAATACCACAACTCGGATCTTGAGGGGAGAGGAGAACTACTTTTGAAAGGTGGGTACAGAAATGAGAAACGCGCTGGACCTCGAATCTTCCAATTGTCCGTCTATTCCTCCCACCCAACCCGAGCTGGAAATGCAACCAAAAATATCAGGGCACTTCCTCTTTATCTTCTTTAGGGCCCTTTACATTATCTAAGCTTCGCATCCTTCCCCTCCTTTGTTGGGAAAGCAGCTCCGCTCCAAGTATGCGTAGGAGCTCCACACCAGGTTTAGACCGTCTAATAGTACAGGTGGGCTATTTAGTAGCAGCCGGCAACTAACTGAAAACTCGTACAGGTTTCGTTTTATCCTGGATACTTTTATTCCTACTTAGTGTGGTTCAATCCCCACCAGTAAAACCCGGCAACAGAGTAAAGCCAGTGTTTAGCATGGATAAATTAGATTCTGGTAAGTCCTGACAGGGTCGAAACCCTATATCCGGTGAAAACATTCATTACTTGAGGCTACTTTCTTCTCCTTATCTAAGGGTGCATCAATTTTGACTCCAGGTTTGGACTAAACCCCGTAAAGGTTCCGGCACGATTTCCCAGCCCGCAACTATTTATCCCAGCCTTAGGTGGGCCAAAGACTCGTACGGAACCAACTATTCCGCACCTATGAAACCAACTCTAACGCACCTTTGATAGGGAGTGAAAAGCACCTAACCTACCTTAGTAGAGGACTTCTTTTTTGTAAAAAGGCTCTGAAAGGTCAAATCCGAAGTACACTAAATGAATAGAATACGCGGGAAGGTCCAGTGGGCTATTGATTTAGTGGAGCTTGCTAAAAGTGTCAAAAAGCCTATTATAAAAGGTAATAATCCGCTGCTGCATGAAAGCCTGAATGTAAGAGTAGAACCCCGTCTATTCCAAGCACGGGACGCCCCGGAGCTGCTTCACGGGGTTGGGCAACAATCAATGTATATACTGGCCAGAACAAAGGCAGACATAGAAAAAGCATCAGAAAGGCCTGAAGTACACTCACTAAATGAAAAGAAAGCACGAGGCGGTCCCCGGTGGTTAAGCTTGGTAGCAGTCAGTGTTAGTGGTAGCATTAGCGGGATAGCTAGCGATAGAAGCAGTAGTGTGTGACTCAATGGCTATGGTAGCATTAGAAGGCTTAGTGTTAGCAGGCTATGTGTGTAGTTGCGATACGAGGTTGAGTTCACACCGCTTGGTTCGATGGCTTGGTATGTCAGTTCAGTGAATCAGTCTATCTCAGTAGGCAGGCTAATGATAGCTTGGCAGTAGGGTTAGCAAGCGAGAATAGCAGCAGAAGGTAGACCACTCCACTTTGCACGGGACATAGACCAGGTTCAGCTTTGCACGAGACACAGTTTCACGAGGTAGAGAGAGCTTCGCACAGGTTAGATGACTTAGACCATTTCTTTTTCTTGGACAATGGGTATACGAGACGAGGTTCAGCTTCGCGATCCATTGTTTGGTTCACGATCTAATGGTTCAGTTTCAAGAGCTTGGTTCGAGACCATTTGGATGGGACTACTTCGTTTAAACCCAAGAGCTTCAGGTTTGTTAGACCGGTTTCAAGAGCCTATCTGTATGGTGCGATAACAGCTTTAACCGGACAGACGAATTGCTATGGATCCAGCCTATCCAGCTAGCGATAGATGATCAGCCTCTAGTTCTAAGGATGCCCACCCGTCTTATTCCATTTAATCAGTCAAGAGGTAGGGTTAAGTTTCTCACCATACTATTGCTTGGGATGAGTACTACCCTCTAGGTCTGATTCAGTCTAATCATTCAAGAGGTAGGGCTCATCACCAGAAGACTATTGCTTGAAAGCTTTTACCGTCCCAATTCTTGGGAGGATCACCAGCTTACTATCTAGCGATAAAAGCAGCACGAGGTAGACCCCTTTGCTTGTGCAACATCGGGTAGACTGGGTTCAGCTTTGCACGATACAATGGTAGACGAGGTTGAGGTTCGCACAGTAGATTCTTCTTCCCGTGATCAGCTTGGTTCGGGTTAGACCCCATCATGTTGCTTGGACACCATCAATCGGGTTAGACCGCTTTGGATTGTACACTATTGGTTGAAACCATTCCCGCCAAGGTGGAAAACGGCGGATTTCGTTCGATCAGGGAGGAAGAACATATGGGATCCAAACAAGCACTCGACTACGATAAGTACATTATATCATCCCATAACAGCTAATATAAGGAGATTAGATCAGGTGAAGACAAGCATTTCTTAGATCCCTCCTTAAAGAACCTGATCCAGTTTTTGATCTACTGGTAGGAGGGAAGAATCTGATTGCTTGCTCACCACAGGACCAGAGCAGCCTATTGATGATGCCAAGGATCCATCCACCAAATGTTCCTTCCTAACCTTCCTTCTGATGATCTAATAAGTATGCTAAGTTATCAATCACCAGTGTTCATCAAAGTTCTCCATTTGCCATTAAATGATTGCCTTGAGCTCTCATTCCGATCAATCACCATCCCAATGAAAGCCAGTTTACTTTGTTGATTGACCCCGATGATTCAAATGTTGAAGGATGAAAAAGATTGTTGATAGCAGCTACCTCATCTCCAGTGTTCAGTACCTCTCAAAAAAGAAGAGCACATCCTTTAAGAGTCCATAATGCATATGCTACTTACTGGGCTAGGAAGAGGGGAATGGGAAACTCGATTCAACATTTTCAATTGACTGGGTTTATATGCTCAGGGCTGTCCTCCAAATGGCACTGGATTTCCTTAGACTCTCGACCTGGAAGGAAAGAAAATCTAATCCATCCATCCCCTAACCTCCGACCTAATGTTTTATTACCTAAGATCTTCACTCCTCTTCTTATTGTGCCTCCCTTCGATCTTTATTTTCGTTTTCTTACCTAAAGACTAATCTACCTTTGAATCTTTCTCTCCTTCCAAAGGTGGTCGGGGTTCTGCTGCTTGCTTCTTCACTTTAGATCTGGGGTGGTGGGTGGAATTTGATTGATCAAAGGGATAAGGATCTTTAGTGAAAGTGTGCTTAGCACCTACGATTCATTTTGATCGAACTTCTACATCTCTATATACGAGTGCTTGCTCTTGATCGGTCTTTTTCTACTTGATCAATCAATCATTGGTCTGGAGGATAAGTATCTGAGTTCCTTCTGGCTCTCGATCATGGGCTGGGTCACTATCTAGATATGGATCTTCACCTGGAACCGGAGCATCTACATCCGTTTTCATGAACATATGGATAACGATTAGTTAGAGCGGATCGGATCTCTAGAACATAATTTTATTCAGCTCTAAACGAAGGTATGGATCAGGTCAGAAACTGAATCACTAGATCATCCTGATACTCTAAAGATCTTATGAATATGGAACTGGAAAAGGTAATGGCTTAGCAATTTGATGAGGATATGGGTATGGATCTTTATCTTCATATAGATCTGAGAAGGGTTGATGGACTGGAATCACGACTAACGAATTGATTGGACCTAGGGCTGGTCTCGAGAACTCAAAGGGATGATCAATCAATCAATCAATCTGGTGACATTGAGCAGAGCTGATACATTGAGCAGAGCTGATAGAAGAACTCTTGAGCTGATACTTGTTTATTTATTTATATGGTGTAAAATATTAGATTGTCCATGGTTGAGGAGGGGAAAGATCTATCTAAAGACCAGTGGTTTCAAAATGATGATGGTCAGAGGTAGGGAGGGTGGGGAAGGTCTTAATAGTTGAATCGGTGGGGAATTAGGGGGGAAGGATACTAAAGGTGGAGGGAAGGACAGATATGGTCAAGATAGCCCATTCAGTTAGGAAAGAAATGGTAAGGAGATACCTCACTGTATAGAGTAAATGACTGCCTTTCACTTCTGCTTTTTCGCTTATCATCCGGTAAGTCAGAGGGCGGGAAGGAAGGAGGTGGGCTTTAGCTTGTTTATTCATTTTAGGGATTTCTGGCTTGTGCGTGACTGAGGAAATAATTCCATAATGCATTTCAAGCTGGTCTGGTGGGCCAGGTCTTTGGGGCACAGACTCTAAAGCAGAACACAACACTAAGTGGGCCCGGGCTTCGCAGAAACCACATATTTATTATATTGAAATGAACCTGTCTAATCTGGGTGGAAAGGGATAAATCAGATCAAATAATAAGGTATTGGGGAATGAGGCTTCTTCTGGAAAAGGAGATAATAAGGCGGTAAGAGGGCATAACCTCCAGAATAGCCTGTTCGAGGATAAATGGAAGAGTTACGAGGTTCGATTCCTCGGTCCCGAACTTCATTACTTGTATTTTTTGATGGAAGGAAATAACGTAAGTAATAGAAACAGCTCTAATTCATGTAGATTACTTTCTTGGGGAAAGAATCAAGCTAGAGGAAGGAATTGGGAATAAGGCTTCTTTAGAAAGAAAAGGATCTAATAAGTAAGTTTTATAGAATAAGTCAGTTTTAGGCTTTTCCTTCTTGAGTCTTTATTTCCCCGGTTAATTCAATTATTCATTCCCACCCCGAGATGAATTTCCACCCTGATTAGGTAATTTGATTACTGAATTGAAAGGATGACCTAAATCTGTCCAGTTTAGAATGGTATGGGAATAAGAGACAGGCTGAGAGGGTTGGTGGGAGGCGGCAAGGTTGGCCATGAGTTGGCAGCAAGAGACGTGAGAAAGAGGGATAGAGAATTCTGGAGAGTAGTTAATGATAATGGGTCCATTTGGACTCAATGGGTTAATTTTAGATATCTCAGGAGACATTCTATTTGGGTGGCTAATATTCCATCCGACTGCTCTTAGTCTTGGAGGAGTGTCGGTAAGGGAAAATGTGGCTAATGCTATCAAGTGTCAGATTTGTAATGGCGAAAAAGCACGAAGCTGTGGCATTGTCCGTGGCTTAGAAATGGCCCGATCAGCTACAGGTACGAAATCACTGTTCTAATGGAAACAGGTCTCCCGGACCCATGCTGACGTAAGCGATTTAATCAAAAATGTGGGCATTGGAACCTTCCTCCTAGCCGCAGAATGGCTGGACAGTGTCTAATGCAAGAGATTGCCCTGTATGAACTCCCGCAGCTCCCTGTTGAAGACAGGATCGTTTGGTCTCTCAGCCCGGAACCTCATTAGGCAGACCTATTCTAAGGTCGACTATGCAGGCATCGTTTAGAACAAATTGAATACCCCCAAGCACAGTATTATCACCTGGATGGCCCTCAACTCTGGGCTTCTTACAGCAAATCGAGTTAGCAGATTTTATCCCAACACCGTGACTCTTTGTGGCCTGTGCATGCTTGAAGATGAAAGTGCCGAACATCTCTGTTTTTAGTGCAGCTATGCAGGGCGGATTTGGGCTCAGCTCTGTTCTAAATGTGGATATGATCAGCCTGCAACCAACCTTCATGATGTTTACCGATGGATTAATTAAGATCAAAACTAAAAAAATTCGGCCTTTACTGGCCTGATCCTAAAGCTCTGCTTTAGAGCAATCATATACTATGTTTGGCGTGAGATAAATTAAAGGTTTTTTGAAGGGAATCCAAGCAGTAAGCAGAACGTCGTTTTGGAGAATTGTAAGGGAAGTCAAACTGAGACTGCATTCGGTTTCCTCTCAGATTAAACTTAGAGTTATGGACTAAATCTCTATGGCTTCTTTCTTTTCTTCCCTAGATTCCCTCTATAATCATTTATTGCACCTTATAATACTTTTTTAGTGTATTTTTACTTCCTCGTCTTTTTGTGTGTTTGTGTGAGAGCTCCTTCGTGTATTGATTTGTAATGTGCCTACCATGTTCGCTAACCCTTATTTGTGCCTTGCCTGGCTTGAACTTCTGAATTACCAATTGGCTTTTCCGCCTCCCATATTATCTGACTTCTTCTTTGGCTATGGCTATTAGTATTATTTTTCTTGGTTTGGTATTATAACAACTATTGGTATTCTTTGCTACTTCATTCCTCCATTTGAAAGGAATGGTAGCGCACTCAATCTTACCTCCTTTGTGTGCCGCGCCTATTTTATAGTTTCACATATTTCTATGGAAACCTGAAGTAAAGGCCTTTTATTGCATGTTCATTTCCCATCTAGATCGGATATTTTCCGAGGGTACGATTCCGATCTTCGATTCGACGAGTTTGATCTTTTCTTTCGAGGGTTGAAGACAAGAGAAGAGTAGGGGCAATCAAAGCCAACACCACGGGTAGTTTAACAAACGAGCAGGGGAGGCTACCCTCTTATACGAGAGTCGGTCTAATTCCTGTCTGGAGCTGAATCAATAATTATTCATGCTAAGACAACGGGGTGGGTAAGCTTACCGCCACCTTAAGCCAAGGGGTGCAAATAGCCAGGCTTAGTTGATAAATCTCATGCCAAAGGTTACGCCTATCCATGGCCGGACCTCTCTTCTCGGCCAGCTTTCGTGCCTTCTCTCTCTCTCTTCTCCGGCGTAGAAGCATCAGTTTGATCATCCAGTTCTGCACTTCTTGCTTTTCTTGCAGGGACTCTTCTTTTGATCGTCTCCTTGAGATAGTTTGCTCTCGAGACTCCTCTCTTGTGTTGATTGTTCTGCTAGCTCCTCTTTGGACCGGCATCAGAAAGGAATCCGGTAAGTAAGAAATACCTCTCCTGCTATCTATCACCACTTCCTACTAACAATACCAGATTAAACCAGTTCAATAACAATTTCAGACTGCAAGAAAGCAAGATACGATAACAATAAAATCAAAATCGGTTTGGGAGCGCCTGGGGGGAGGAAAGAAGGAAGGTGACCCACGACGCCGGGGATTTGCACATATATCCCACCCCAACTTCGCGGATGAGAGGTCTGATTCTGTGACTCTAGAAGATAGATCTCTCTGCTGCTTTGTATCGGTTCGACTCTTCAACTGGGTTTCGAGCTCTCTGATATGATCCTGAAGTAAGGATTTAAGAAACCTCGCCGTGATGACTCAGCAATCTACAAGCCCATGGGTACTCTAAAAACAAGGAGGCCTACAAGCATCTATAAGCCATCCATACAAGAAGATAATACTTAAAGAGGTGTCGCGCTCCCGGATAATAGTATCCAGGTCTCTCCTCAGCTTAGCAATCCATGAAGCAGCCTGACCTCCTCTGATCGCGTAGTTCGACCCTATCCTCATGTGTGGAGGAAGGATCGGGCCTGTGGACACTGACGCAGACCACTCAACATAGTCCTCGCGGTCGGTCAAATGCATCTCGAAGAAGTCTCCTCCAGCATTGAAGTTCCTAATCTGATCTCTTAAAGTGTCCAGTAAGCTATATCTAGCAGCTCCACCCGTCCGCGATGCATCGAAAGATTGAGGTGGCGGATCAGGAACCGGCTGATCAATCCCAAACTGCCGTAAGACTCTCTCACCCAGGTACCACTCGACGTGGTCCAGGTATATCAGCTCCACTCGGGCAAGGAAGTACGGATCAGATATAGCTACAGCTGGCCTAGCAGCCTAAGGCCTATCTCCAAAGGGCCTCCAGGTGATCTACATCCACATAGCATCAATCGGTCATCCACGCAAACGAAGAAGGAAATATCGCAGAAGAACAAGCTTACCTGCGTAGGAGTCAAGGTATCAAACTCCTGTCAGAAAAAGAGCCCCTGGTGGTGCATATCGTGGTCCCAGAAGCGGTACGACCACCTCATCCCTCTAGGGAAGCCCTATAGCTTAAGGCGGAACTTACAAGCTTCTCACTGACCTCAATTGTAAGCTTAATTCGAAAGGCAAAACTTAACAGGAGAGTAGGCTATAGGATTAAAACCCCTTCCTTCAGGCTGGGTCAGCTTGTTGAGCGGAATGAACTATGAACTCCAGAGCCAAAGGTCTCCTCTTCAGCGGATTCGGATGGGGATGCTGCTTCTCGAGTTGAAGCTGATAATGCCCTATCTTTCTTTCTTCTCTACTGCCTTTAGTATATCGGAGGTTCCCGTACGGATAGGAACCTCTGTTTGGGTAGACTGTTGGGGTAAATAGCGATGCACGATATGAGCCCGGAAGTTGCGTTTATGTCATCTCTTGCTACGCATGGTCCTGATCAAATGGGGTAGCTCTAGGAGAATATGATCTCGCAGCGAAAAAGCCGGCATGTAGCATATTCTACGGAGTCCCCTCGGCTTTAGCTGTGCTCTCCCTTCCTTCTCGTTCCCCACGAGTTGCAATGCTCCCGAAAAAAGCCTTTTCTCGGATGAGATATCAAATCATTTACTCTTGGACAATCAGGAAAAGGATGAGCATAACTTGCATCGGCAAGAGAAGCGGTCAGGTTTAGGCGGGTTGGTACTGAATCAACTAATGATCGGGGAGGGGGCCCGATAGTAGCGATCAAATATTAAAGACCATTTCTGGCAATACAAGTGCGATGGTTGCTTTCCTATGCATCTGGTTCCATCTGATAGCTAAGGGTAGGAAATTTATCACATATCTTAGGTAAGGGGGCTAAGACGATCTCCCTTCCTCAACAGTTAGGTAAGGACATCCTCTAAAATGAAAGCTTCAGTCCCCCCAGGCAAGTCCGGTATCATAGGTAAGAGTGACATTGCTTCTTTAAAGCGAATTCAGGACGAGCTAACTGAAGATGCACAGAAAGTCGATTTCATAACCTATGGTCGAGCTATTTAACCCAACTCGTCAATTCCTTGACACTTCTAAGGCACGGCTAAATACACCACATGCACACAACACCGAAAGTTGTTGACGAAGTGGAACCCCCAACGAACACATCAGGGGGAAAAACCACTCCGGGGCAGCCAAACCCAGGGAAATCACTATCGTGAACAAGGAAGCTTGACTGAG
>Ga0224573_1000140_pt1 | contig 10250 bp, 6 predicted proteins | sample CRU1metagenome_FD_189088 | JGI IMG/M metagenome (GOLD analysis project Ga0224573, IMG submission 189088) | Spruce roots microbial communities from Bohemian Forest, Czech Republic - CRU1 | ecosystem: Host-associated > Plants > Roots > Unclassified | place: Czech Republic: South Bohemian Region... | reverse complement strand
TGTGGTTGTAGTTGAACGAAAGATCGTAGCGGGCAGAGGATCCACTGAAGATGAAGAAAGAACCATTCACGATAGAGCAAGAGGCCGTGGACTAGAGCAACAGGGGATATTTTGAGCTTTCTATCAGGTGATCTTTCTTAGCAATATTACCTTCTCTTATATATCTCTTACTATCTTTAACCAAGCCACTTAGGGGACTAGACACGAGGAGTCCATGAGAGCGTAGCGGGCTGAGGAGGATCCACACTCTGAGGCTATAACATAATAGCTCGAGGACGTGGACTATTCCAATCAGAGGGGGATCTTGTTGGCCATGAACAAATAGAACATGCATGGAGTGGATTATTTGAAGAGGTGTGCACAAAACCACACTTATCCATCGTGCAACAAACAATCTGCTGAAGTAGTTCGACTAGTTGGTCTAAGACAACTCTTACTAAACGAGCTTGCATGGAGACGTTTTAACCTATGATATTGCACATTACATTTGGCTCTATAGTTATATCTAGTTCCAAAACCTCTACAAGGGCCAAAGTTCCTCCTACCGGAGCTGCCGCTATAGCCGTAGAAGAAAGCCCATAACACTACTAACTATAGATGCCTTTTCACAACATATTATAAGGAAGGCCATATAGCCCGTTTCACTTGTCCGCTAACTTGGATTCACATGGAGAAGTCCTGGCCCATGCTAGCTACTATGGGCAGGTCTAGACTCGATAGATACGTTGACACTTGGATCTTATTCATAGCAATCATAACCTATCTATCTTCCTGAGTAGCTTCTGTGACGAAGCTATAGGTTGTGTATCCACCCATAAGATATCACCTTGGACCTGGGACTACGGAGGCTAGCTCCTACCCTAGTCCGTATTTCACATAGATATGTTTGAACTTTCACTTGCATCTTAGACCAGCATATCTACTTCACATAATAAATTATACATATATTATGTAACCATGGATACATTGAACTTGTCCAGACCAATCTATGATTTTCAGGCTATCCTACTCGGACTACGACTCTACTGGGCTCCTGCCCCACCTTCCTCTCCTTATTATCACTAGGAGAAACTGTCCTTTTTCATTATGTATCTCTCTGACTGATACCAGCAGTTTACTCTTTGTCTAATCCATATGGGGGGGGCTAGGAGAGGCCACCAATAGTGAGTGATTCATCAGGTAACGGGGGGGCGGTACCGAAGCTAGGGCGCATTCTACCACTAGTTAGAGGATTCATTAATTAATAGCTAATCTAAATTATGAGGTTTCACACTACCTACCGGGGACTAGGCCAATAGTGAGAGTGAGTCATCAGGAAACGGTACTTCGATGGTAAGTACTAGCTAGGACGCTATACATCCAACATAATAGTTTGGTAAGTCCAGGTGTGACATCCAGAGATCCCCAGCCTGGTCCTAGTTTTTTCGTCGTCGTGGGACCCCAGATCTAAGAAAAAACGTCTCATTTGGCTTTTTGCCGTAGTCAAAAACTCTTTGAGCTTCCGAGGCAAAAAAAGATGAAATGAGGACCCGGAGGGCGCTCTCCCGAATAGGGGGAGGAAGTTTTGTAAATATGTCCCAACCAAACATGGAGGTGGGATTTCCTATATTCAAGTGGTGTACTCTGGTCTATTCTCTTGGAATTGGAATTGAGTAGTGCCTAGAAACCACCTGGCATTACATGGAGTACCGGCATCTTCAGAACTACTAGTGAAGTCTCCATTTGCTTCTTCCTATCGGCGGACTTATCAATGAACAACAATGTGACTTGCGATGATTGGATCACTGTTGGATCACTGTAGGAGAGTAGTAAACCATCCCCATCGGATTGCATTGGATTGGAAGTATAAGTCCCATTGGCTTATTTCCATTGGATTATTACCCTTACTGACTGACTGAGGGAGTATCCTCTCTCCTCCTCCTTCCTCTCGCCAAAGGTTAGAGCAGATCCACTCATAACTAACATGGAGGACATGGATTCTATTCCAGTCATGGAGGACATGGATTCTATTCCAGTGGTGTACTTATGGTGCTACTAAGGATCGGATCACCTCAAGAGGTTGTAACCCAGGTACGGTCCCACCCCAACCACAGCGGAACCTATTGATTGAAACAATGACTCTTATTGGTATTGGTAATGCTCTCACCACCATACATGAAGCTGCTGCATGGACTGCCCTATGGAGGACTGTAGAGAGTTAGAGTTCAAGCCATATTGGGTCGTCAAGCAGAGAACTACTCTCCCCTTACGGGTCTCACATTGAAGGAATAGAATAGTCATTTCATTCCCATAATCTCATTCAATAACTAAGATCTATACCCTTAAGCCTTAAGTAAGACCTTATGGAAGTCCATATAGGGCTAGTACTTCTTAGGGCTTTCACTCTCTTCACTTTTTATCAAAGAATGGAGACTATAGCTAGTATCTTACTTATAACGTAGATATGCGATTCTAACGTAGATATGGCGAGTGCTTCTGTTTGGAATGGGTGATTTTAAGTGCATACCCGTGAGCATAATAATAGAATAAAGACTCTTTTTGTATTAACTCTCCCGGGGAATTCTGATGGGTGCTATCTACGCCCTATGGTTTTTATGTATGGTGCTTACTTCTTTATGTATGGTGCTTACTTACTAGAATGAGCTCTTCAGCAGTCTTTTCACTTTAGGCCTCATAGAGATAGAGACTAACTATTAATTAATAGTGTAATGGAACTTCTTAATGCATGGACTACGATGGGGTTCCTATTAAGGTGGTGCCATGGGACCTACTCTACTAAAGCTAATGGGTGGGTGCTAAGGAGGATCACCTCCTATGAAAATGGACAAGGTAAACGTCTCGATGCGATAAGGGGGTTGGATCAATCAGAGATTGGATCGATCAGCAGATAGGTTCACAACTTGGGGTGTTGCCACTGTTTCGACATCCATCTAAGCTTTCCCGCCTTGTCCAAACTATGTCTGAGGGTTCGAAGTTGAGGGAAGGTATAGGGTTTAGGGGTATAGGTATGGCTGCTGGTATGGTAAATGATAGGTACTGACCGGGGCTATCAAAAAGTACTACCTCCTTAGTGGATAATTTAAGTTAAGAAAGAAAGGAGAGTGAGTAGTGTATACATGGAACTTCTTAATGCATGGACTAGGATAGGTGTCCCTTATTAAGGGTGCCGTGGGACCTACTCTCTAAGGCTAGTAGTTGGACTAAAGGCAGGTAGGGAGAGTAAGAGGTATAGCTTACGGAAACAACTAGTAGTTTTACACCACTACAGGGAATCAATATCTATCTGACTAACCTCACTCACTATCACTTCGGAGTATCTTCGGATAGGAACTGACACTCCCAGTAGTTTTCTCCTCTTTCTTTCAAATGTAGTAGGGAAAGTAGTTCTTACTCTACAGACTACAGCTCCTCTCACTCTCTATCTAAGGAAGGGAACTTATTCATAGCAGCAGCATAGTTGACATAAACTCCAGGGACTCATGCTGGGAGTTACCGAGCCACAGAAACATGCTGGACCACAATAGATAGAGGCCTGGAAATATTGAATAGGCCTGGGCACTGGAGGTCTGGAACCTTAGGGTATGGATTCTTCTTCAAGTAGTTTCACTTTCACATTATTAGTGCATAAGAATAAGGGTAAATTAAATAAGGGGGGTATGTTCTTCGGATCTCTCAAAATGCAGTAGGTCTACTTGCTTTAGTCCACATGCAGTATAGACTCTGAGCTGAGTAAGCCCATAGATGCGAAAAGTTCAACTTGGACTAAGGCGACTAGGGACTACAGAGATACGGGCTAAAGCTAAGGCTTGTCAGGACTTGCACCATTTCATATTATATTCATCTTGCAGATTTCATATTACAATGGCGGATACTTTATTTCTTATCTTATTTTCGGAAATGACTGGAAGAATTGCTCACCTGAAGCATGAGGGTGAGGAAGAATTGCTCGACCAACGGGAGAGGAAGAACTGCATTCAAATCGAGATATTCTGAAATAGCGTAATTACATATATAATAGCAGCTCGGAGTTGGTCGAAAGATTGACTTCATAATGCATAATTACATATATAATAGCAGCATTGTCTACTAACTGCTCTTCTTCCTTGTCAAAGAAGGAGGGCCCTCTCACTCGCGCGTCTTTCACTTCATTTTTGGTTTGGGGTGAAGAAAAGCTGTTTCTACTTTGGAAATTGAAATTATCATGGTGCATCATATAAATAAATAAATTTAAAAATGAAAAGAGAGATCGAGGATCAAATAAGCGAGAAATCCCCAACAAACTTTTTTCAAATCGAAGGTCCCGGTATGATGATTTGGAGAAACTGAATTAGTGTTTCTTGGCCTTTGGTTTTCCGGCTGAGTATTATCATTGGGATCATAGGGGGAAGCTACAACTATCAATGGATGGGGCTTCATAGCAGCACCTATAACAACCTTGAGACATGATTATACATCTTGCCAGGGATCACTTGAGTAATAATTACAGTGACCCGCCATATCATCTATGTCAGTGGTGGGGTATAGTGAATCTACTTAGAGTGGCAAAACAATGATACCCCATATCCGTACAGGCAGATCATCCGGCAGACGAGCAAAAGCAATCAGAACAAACGAAGCAAAGAAGCAACAGCAAGGAGAGAAGCACGTGTAGGAACAGATGCCCGGGTCCTGAGACCGGGGAAAGTAGTCATCGAAACGCCCCATAACTCTGATCTCAGACTGGAGACCGTTGACTACATACCATTTACATAACTCCCCTAGCACCGATCAGCTTCCCATCGTTGGGACAAAGGATGAAGCAACAATAATGCTGGCTCCACTCCACTCGTATAGCATCCAGAGCCATAGTCACCTCAGTCCAGGACAGGGAAACGCCTCTATACAATATCATTGGCAAGGGCCTGGGAAGCATCCAAGCAAGCAGCAAAGCCAGAAGTGGATACAAAGGCAGCTTAAGCACTATAGCATATCCACCAGTCGCAAATCCAGTCCTAGCATTTTTACCAATCGTAGTTGACCCAGAGCTGGTGAACTTTGTTTACCCAGATCCAGATAAAGTAGCAGAAAGTGATGTTTCGGTATTTTTCGTACTCCTTATAATGTTATAATATTTGTATGCGTTCCAAGAAGTTTAGTTCCGTCATTGCCTTATGTTCCTAGAAATGGTGTTCCGTCAAGCGATGTCCCACATACGATAATTATTAGGCCCGAGAACCTACCTACATGCCGGATTGCCCCTACCCTATACAGATTGATTGATAGATCGGTAAGAGCCTTATGTTCCGGTATTGCCTGATCGAAGCACACCGCAAGATGTATATATCAATGCAAAATCCTCCATCTCCAGCTTAAGATCGAGATCCCGTTGTTTATCCACCACCAACAGCAGCTTAAGAAGCGGCGCTACCTCACCTTGCAGCTTATATCTGTGTTTATTACTCCCCACCCTAGTGTAGCTTTTATGCTACGCGTCGTGGCACGGAGCGAAGGGCAAGCACCAATGAACGCCCAGGAGACTACAGACCTGGCAATAAACCTTCCTAGCTTGGGGTGGTTACCTGAATCTGCTTCTCGATCTCGATATGCTCCTGTTCTCTCTACCTTTACCTTCGCTGCGGGAGAAACTAATTATTATTCAAGGTCAACCACTGGATCAAGATCAATTGGTGCCTTTACTTCTGCTCCCGACGCTTTTGGCTTTTATGCTCGTGAGACTCGATCAATATTAAATATATAGCTCTGGTTCAACTGCACCTGCCTCTGAAGGCTCGGATACTCTCTTTGCTTCTGATAGCGCAGGATTTGGGTATGAAACTTTCACTGTCAGGTATACTGGGGAAACATTCGCACCTTAGACAGAGGCTAAGACAAAGAGACAAAGAGAAAGGCACCAGCATCTCTGCTAGATCGATACCCAGTTTCGGATCCATTCATTGGATATCCAGTTCTATATTCCGTTTAAGTTAAAGCAGCAAATCGGGATCGAGACCTAGCATCTTAACCAAGGCGTATATACATATACAGAACCACAATCAGCGTAGGCAGGAGATTCAGTCACAGTTTATCTAGACCCATAAGCAATGGATCGACTTCACTGGGTCCTGCTGCGAGAAGCAGTATCACCTGCTAAGAGCCTGTTCCATTCATTAGAGATCCAATTCCAAATCTACTTTGCCACTCGGTCTGCTGCTAGCTCCACTGTGTCTCTAAGATATAATAAGCCTAGCACGATAGTTTGAAGCATGTAATTTGGTTGTTAAAAAGATTCCCTCTATGATTATAGGGAGGTCATAGTGTGCTTTACCGCTTATGAATGCATAGTGATAGTAGCAAGCGATCTCTCCTTGCTCCTGTTCCTAACCCGCTCCGACCAGCTCCACTCAGAGTCTATGGATCACTACTGCTGATGCTGAGTTAAAGATCAAAAGGAGAGTAAAGATAATATGATAAACCAATAATAGGAAATGGAACCACTAATGGACTGAGTCTTATCGCTCAGGGGCCTCACCTGTGTCGGGATTACGCCTGTGACCCTGGAAGTAGACGGGTCAATAATGACCGTCACTGTATCCACATTTCACGATCTTGATCTGTATCTCGATCCCAACATCACTTAAAGGTACACCTCCATACGTGTATACTGCAAATTACTGACCATATTTCGTAGAATAACGCTCACAAGTCTTTATGTAGGCCGTAGCCTCTGTTGGCCTCCTGAACCGATTTCAAAGTTATTATATAGGTAAATCTAAATATTTTATCCGCGTGGATATTTTATCTACACCAATAGAAACTACTACTCCTCAGGGAATCTAATTTGTTGTTCCATCCCCTTCATGGAGATTGAAAATGCCAGTGCCTAGACTATAGCAGTCCTCCTTTGTTGGACACCAATGTGGATCCTAGTCTAAGATTGAGCCAACAAATGGTTTCATTGTTGGGACCCTTCATGATGTGTATGGTGTTCTCACAGCATGACTGAAAAGTAACACCCAGAGCTATGTGGAAGATTGGTGGTTCAAGTAGATCGACCTCTTTGAGAAGTGGTGCATTATAGGCCACTAGTCCCGCTAGATGCATGACAGCCATGACACCTATGAGCTATTTTGGGTAGAGTTTCTAGTGGTATTGTTTGAATGGTTCAGTAGAGTGGGAGAACATCCATGGCCTACTTGGAAGAGGAGGAAGAAGATCTAGTGGAATTTCCATAATCTTGTTGTGTTGCGAAGATTTAATCATGAAGTTACAAGAGCTATTGATTTTTGGGTTAAGTCTATGATAGAATGCTATATTATTGAGTTCACAGTGGAGCTGAACTAGTACTTTTCAAGAGCAGAGGAATAGTGCAAGAAGGGAGATCATAGAAGGTTGGTAAAGGAAATCACAACCTAGGTGAAGATGTTTTTTGTGGAAAAATACTATATGCATTTGAACCCGTTGATCATGGCATCATAAGCCCTTGCACTTGGGGGTAACCTAGGATGGAACCAAAGGAATGAGTAGTTGAAGGCAAGAGGTACCATGGAGGAAGCACAGGCTCTAGAGAGAGAGGAGAAGGCTTCTAAGAAAGACACAATAATTGAGAAGTGGTGGCTGAACAAAATGTGGGAGGTTCATCAAAGAGAATAAATAGTGAAAAGAACTATGGATAAAGAAGGAAGTACATAATCACATCTTAAGGAGTTGGACGGGTTGTAGAAATTAGGAGAGAAAGTTGTCTGGTGGTTGAGAGAATGGGGATATGGTAGCTGAAGAGAGTCTAGAGAGTGAACTGGGTGGGGGAGATACATCCAGAGAGTCAAAGCAGCTGACAAGAGAAATGAAGCAAGTAGGAAAACATGATCAGTAAAACAGATTGGGGACAGCACAACAGGAAGTTGTATCTAAAGAGAATGCAAATCAGCTTATGGAGAAGGTCACAATCGTCGAACCACAAGAGGAAGAGGTGCTTGATGATGTGTTCTAACTATTTGAATAATAAATAGGATGACCATCAGACATGGTACAACCTGAAGGTAGTGGAGCCAGTTTGAAATAGTCACCACCCCCTACACATCATGAGAAAACTGAGGTAATTCTTAATCTTTCTTCTAGTTTTGATCTAAAAGCACCTCCTAACAGTGGTTCAAAGAATAGCAATGGTGGACAACTGAGTGTAGGTGGGAACACTTGTAGTGATGGAAGTGGAGCAATGAGTTTTAGTTCCAGGTCAAGTGGAGGAACTAGCCTAGTTAGTAAACAAAATCCACAAGGTTTCATTTTAGTGAATGATCATACCAACAATATGGTTGGAGTAATAGATAGTATAGCAATGCACCTTCCTAAGATCATACGGAAGGACAATAGTGACACAGAGCAACAGTATTTCCTATGTGAATCAATGTGGAGAGTGAAGAGGATCATAGCTCCATATGCTCAAATGGTAGAGTTCCAAACCATGTTGTGGGGGATAGCTCTACAATGGTATATGAAGTTTATACAGACCAACCGCCAAGGTGCAATCAAGACCCTGGACGAGGTGAAAATTAGATTAGTAGTTGAGTTTCAGAGGTCGAACTTGTAGCAATAGAGTTGCACCAAGTTTAAAGAGATTAAGGAAATCATCAGCGAGAGTGCTTAGGAATATGATTAGTGCTTCCATGACCTAATTAGCAGGATATCTTACTTGATCCATGAGACCCAACACAAGGGGTGGTTCATTTAGGGTCTTCTATCTAAAACCAGAGTGCCACTAATGCAATAGGAGTGGACTACCCAGCAGGAGGCCTTAGCCTAAGCTATGAAGAACAATTAAATGAATGGATATCTGGGGGTGATGCGAATGGGCATTACAGCTATGCCCTTGACTAGCAAGATGCTTTATATTATACAGTTCCAGTCACAGTTGTCGTCCCTGACAAAGAAAATCTAGAAGATGAACCAAGCCAAGGCAGGAAGGGAAAAAGTCTGGTGTATCATATGCAAGACAAAGGAACAAATGGTAAATGATTATCCCTCACTAAGAGTAAAGTTTATAGCTCCTAAGCTGATCCCACCAATTACTTAGGTTTTCGGGCACTGTGGTGAGTGAATATTGTGAAATCTACAAAACCTATGGTCACCCCCCATAGCTCTGCCCCTTTTTGTTGAAGTACACTTCTATCCCAACTACCTTTCTATATGACTTCTACAAGGTGAATACTCACTCCAAGGATAAGTTTCACACCTTGCAAGCACTTGCAGAGTGGTTCGAGAGGAGTTCCTTCTGGGTGGATGAGACAAACTCTAAACCTACCGAATGAGGGGGGGCGAGGAGGATATAATGGATGCTATAGAGGCAAATACAGAGGAGGATACCACAATTAGGGGTAGGAAATACTTTTTGGGATCATTACCAGAGTTCTCCTCGGATTCTCCTATCTTGCCTTTATTGGGGTCAAACCCCTCTTCCTCGTCCCCTTCTTCTTTTTTCCGACCGGGGGTATGACGGGTGACTACGAACTTCATGACCTTGCTTGATATGACACGATGTGATCCGAGAGGCCAGGGGGTGTATGTTTGTTCGTGCTGTGATTAGTGATGGTTCCGATGATTATGGGTTATTCCCTTTTCTTAGAGCTGGGTTGATCATCAGGGAGAGGATAATCTACCATCGACAAGGCTGGGTTCACAGAGGATAATTTACCAGTTGCTCACTAAACAGAACCAGCAACCAAGCTAGCAGCATCAACAAAGCAAGCACCCTTGAACCTCTATTCCCTTTCCCTCCTACCTCAGGAAAGCGCTTCGCACCTTCTGTAGCCTGCCTTTCTCTTTCGTGAAAGTTCTCGGCGGAGTTGATGCAATTTGTGCTCCTCGTGAGATGAAATATTTGCTTCGGTATCTGACCATGGATTGTTTGTCGCCAATCTCCTCCAAAAGAGAATGACATATGCACATTGCGGTCCGAGCCATACACAGTGTGTAAGTGCTATTGGGCATTGGCCCGAGATTGGCAATCCTCAGTTCAAGAGCTTGCATCCAGAACAAGCTTGGCTAGAGCACGGAGTTGGGGTGCTTCTGTTTGGAAAGAGGCCCGTCCATTTTGCTTTGTAAGCAAGCAACCGGGCGGGCATTGAAACCAAATTAAAAAAAAAAGTATGATAAGGGAGAGGCAATGCGAAGGCTACTTGAACCGTTAGAAGGATGGCAGGAGGAACGTAGTCGCTCGACCATAAGGGTGTTAACGCTCACTCATCATATGGGTGAGGGAGAGGCGATGCAACTTGAAC
>Ga0224573_1000139_pt1 | contig 10282 bp, 7 predicted proteins | sample CRU1metagenome_FD_189088 | JGI IMG/M metagenome (GOLD analysis project Ga0224573, IMG submission 189088) | Spruce roots microbial communities from Bohemian Forest, Czech Republic - CRU1 | ecosystem: Host-associated > Plants > Roots > Unclassified | place: Czech Republic: South Bohemian Region... | reverse complement strand
TATCTTATTGTAGCAAAGAAGAAGTTTAGGAATTGAAGTTAGACCTGACACCTGTTCACAAAGATATATATACTTCGTCGGGTCCTAAGCCCACTACCACCACTACGAATTCTTTCTGTTATCTATGTACAAGTTACCCAACAACAAGTAGGAGGGATTCTTATGAGAGTTCCATCATGAACTGTTAGGATTTATATTTCTAGTTGCTTGCCCTATACACTGAGATTATGAGCTCTGAGGAACAACTACTTACCTTACCCCATATTGTATTTTTGTTAGAAACATCAGGAAATAATACCATGCATGAAGAGCGGAGAAGAAGGAATAGCTCCATTAACAACAGGAACAACAGATAGATAAGAATTAGATATAGCTTGGATCATAGCTTGGCATACCCTGAGAATTAGAGGAGGGAATGAATTTCTCTTTATAGTCGCTTGGCATCAGGGAATGATTTAAGTAGAGTTCCTTGCATAGATGGTAGGTCAGATAGAGAGGGATTCGGATAGAAGAAAGGGATTCTCGGTTGGTTGGCTAACATAGATTTATAGATAGATCCAAGAGAAAGAGGGACATCGGTTGGCTAACATAGATAGGTTCCAGGGCTCAACCCAGAATATTAGTATTTGGATTGGTAGCTTGCACTGGGAGGCCTTTACAAAGTGGTGTGTACCGCCATAGAAGATTCTTTGATAGATAGATACCGGATAGAAGAGGAGGAGCAGCCGGAATAGTCTTGTGTATTTAAAGTAGGGAACCAACAAAACCATTTATCAAGTTCTATGTAAAGTAGGAATAACCAAAACAGCAGGGGATTTCTCGGGTTGTATGTCGTCACGTTGATCGAACAAGAACAAGTTTTGGATGTTGAGTTGAAAAGCAAGTACCAAGTAGTCTATCTATGTAAAGTTCAGTGGAAAGACATTGAAAGTTGGAAGTCGTTGGGTATGAAGAAGAACCAGGTGCCCAGTTGGATATGTTAGCGATAAGACGAGAACCGGTTGTATATGTTCATTGGTAAAGATAAGACTTGTATTCCAGGTTGGTTCTTTCTTTCACATCTGTCAATCCAAACTAAGAGAATAGGTAGGAGCAGCATTAGCATGGAATGAGCCTATGTTCCTAATATGTTCATGTTAAACCATCCTGATTCTTAGATTAATAATCACTTTCCAATCTCAGGGTGCATGGTATAATAAGCATCACTTACCATTTCCTATCGTTCAAGTAAGTAAGTTACTCTATATACGATGCTACCACTTTCACTTCTACTTTATTTCCTTCCCTTAACAGGCAAGCGGCCTTACGGCACCTTATTGCATAATTAAATAAGATTTTGTGCGTTTGTCTCTATTCAATCCTAAACTTTATCTAATCGTTGCTACTTACTGAACTTTCCTACTTGATACATCATGATGCTACTTGACTTGATCCTACTTTCCCTTTATGACTTGCGTTATACGACTTGCTCTAATGAATTCTCCTTTCTCAAAGTATCTTCTCGGGCTGCTCTCCTCTATCAAAGTATCATAAATCAGCTCACCAACGGCAACTTGGGCTCTAAAGAATATTCAACGGTAAGTGCCATCCCATAGATATAGAGGGGTTTGGTTCTTCGTTACTAAATGACAGAAATACGTATGCTAAACACTCCAACAATAACTCCATTGAACCTTAAACAGAAATACATATGCCGATCACTCCTGAATTCAAACCATAAATCACTCATCGGTGAATGCATCGTATAAGAAGCATTCGTTTACATTCTCCCTATTTGTACCACCCGACACTATCAAATACTCGCTTCGCCCGCCCTTATCGAACCCCAAACCCCCCCGGCTGTTCCGATAATCTCATATTGCCTGATCCTGTGAAAAAAGGACCCATCTCCCTTGCTGCCTATAGCAAAGACCCGCTGGAACACAACCTACTTGCTTTATCTATTACCCTCCCTATAGATCGCTCTTCCTGCGTCATAATAAAGTAGTGGGCTTTGGCTCTTCTAGCTTCCTTCCAAGTAGTCGCGTAAATAGATCCTCCCACCTGACATCGAAGTAGTCACCTAACTCTATCCAAGCACCTTTCCCTTCCATGGAATTGCTTGGTAAATAAAATAAAGACGGGCGGGTAAGTCCCTGTCCTCTCTCCATTCATTCGGACGTTGAACCGGCTCCAGAGACATGGATTGGAATAACCTTTTGCCGCGGCGCGGGAGGGGCTCGGGGGTTCTTCTTGAACAAAACCCATATCTAAGTCCTTTTTTAGAATGACCAATCGGGGACTTTTATTAATTAATACTTGAACGATTATTAATTAATTGGAGGTAGAACTTGCTATCATTTTTCTGAATTAGTAGACCCGTGTGGTGTACATGCAGGGAAATGAAAAAGATGCTAGAATGAGATGAGAAGCAAAACGACCCCTCCTACCCATCCCTATTCTCCCCTATAACTAACAGAAACCAAGGCCCTAACCCCCTCACAAATCACCCATCCTCAGGCAGACCAGCAACAGAACTATTAACCACGGCAGCTACTTTAACGATTATGGAGAGCGATATATAAGTAAGGTAAGGTAAGCGAGCTCCATATTGATTATATTTATACCCACCAGCATATAAGGTAGAACGCGTAGAATAAAAGCCAGCTGCTTCGGTTGATTCTTATGATCCTGTCGAAGATCCTGCAGATTCGGTTAAAGAAGCACTATATAAGAGGGCAACAGAGTCAGCAGCAGATCCAGCAGAAAAAAAAGGCAGCTTTACGTGTTCCAGGAAAGCCAGAAAGCTAGCCAAGCCAGTCAGTCCCAGATAGTTACCCACTAGCCAGCCAGCTAGACAAAGCCAGAAAGCTAAGCCCAGCCAGCTTTAGCAGCCATTGATCCAGTTGTTTATTCAGTCGATTGTGCAGTGGAAGTAGTTGATTCGGTTGATGGAGCAGTTCATTATGTAGTTGGTTCAGAAGTAGATCTAGCAGAAGTAGCTCCAGCATAAGCAGCACGAGTAGTAGATCCAGCAAATGCAGTAGATTCAGTAGGTTGAAGCAGTTGATCCTGTCGATGAAGCACTAGTAACATCCCTCCCATATCGATATCGATACCCTTTTTATTTCTAAAAATAGGGGCAGCAGTCGTACCAGCAGCACCCCCACTTGTTCCATACCCCATTGATCCGGTCCCAGTTCATTAACGAGATCCAGTCCTTTCTATAGATGATCCAACACCTGCAGCATAGCCTATAGTAGATCCACCAGTAGCATCTAAGTAAGCAGCATACCTTTGTTCTGTTCCAGATACAGGACCAGTAGTAGATTCAGTAGATCCTGTCGATGACCTAGAACCAGTATAAGTAGAACCTATTTATCCAGAACTTGTGTAGGACACGAACACCATATGGGGTACGCACCACATAATATGGGGAACTAACCACCACATGCACATATGGATAACCACCTAGATAACCAACTAAGGATAACCACATGGATACTCGAGAGGAAGATTATGCTGGCAGCGCAGTCTTTAACGATTATGGAGAGCGATATATAAGTGAACTGGAGCAGAGGTAGTTGATCCAGAGCATCTACCAGAGTCAGTAGATGTTGTTGTTTACCCATAATAAGCAGCACGGGCAGGGGCGTCATACCAACCATATTGATACCCAGCATCAATAGCAAAGCTAGCAGAGATACCAATAGCAAAGGTAGCTAGAGCAATGGGTTCATATCCCTAGCCAGTTGATCAAGTTGAGTAAGCAGCATTTGAGCTAGTTGGAGAGCCTATTTCATTTCTAGATCTGGAGCCTCCCATAAATACATATCCAGTAAGTGGTTTCACCCGTTCTCTCCTCTCCAGTAGATAGTTTCACCCATCCCAGGAAGCCAGCCAGTGAAAGTAAATCTATCCTATCCAGTAGCATAGTTTCAACCACCCCTACAAGCCAGCCCTTCCCAATCCAAATATCCCAACTGTTTGGAGGAGAGCGTTAACATGAATAAGAGGGTTAGTTACAACTGATGGAAATTGCTTTAGTTGACTGATGTCAATCAATATATCCAGACAGTAAAGAGAGCTCTTACAGTAAGAACAGACTTTGGGTAGGCGTAAATTCAGGCAGGCGTAAAGGAAGAGAAGTAGGCGTAAATGTACCTTAACTGTGAGATTCACCCACCTGACCTGGCCAATGAATCTCTCTAGGGAAGGACTTACTGACTGTATGGGGGAATAACTTTGACAAGGGAGGAAAAAAGCAGATTGACTATATCGATCTAAGCTGACTAGGAGAGATCAAGTGTATAAATATAGATATATAATGAAGGTGGGCATTGATCTACTTTTATGAAGGGTGAGGGAACGATGGATGGAGGGAGCGTTATTACATATATAATAGCAGCATTGTCTGCACCATCTTGCCTGCTTCAAAGGACCGTTTCAAGGCCCTATATTTCTTCCCCTCTCCCTAGAAGACCTTGGTTTTATCATTGTAGAGTGAATAACCATGCAATAGAAGACTACCCAGAGCTAATTGCGAAATGGGAAGACAGAAACAGGGAAAGAGCATCCAACTTCATTAACTCCAAATCCAGGATCACAAGAGTAGTAGTCGGCCCTACAATCAATGTTGTCGCTAGAGGAGGAACTCACACGGGAACAGACGCACCTGACGCAAATTTACTAAGGATTTAGAAAGCAGGGCCTATAAGCCAGACCCAGCACAACAGAAGGTCTTCTTTAAGGAGGCCACTGAAATGTTCCACAATATATCTATGACAAGTATTGTGGTACAGCCGAGAGAACAACCTGCTAAGATGCCGAAGTATACTGAGAAAGCCCCGTGAGTGGAATCTAAAAGTAATCATGGAAAGGTAATTTACCTTTGGCTCCACTTATTTATTGATATCTTAGAAGATGACTGGCTAACCAAGAAATTGTGGAACTCCCTCAAAACGCTTACCCAAATTGCGGGAAATGAAGAGGAACCTCTTATCACCAACCTCCTGGATATAAATCTAAAGCGGGTAAGAAGAAGGAGGAGGATGACAGGAAAAGAGTTCCGATTAGATGCCCAACTTGATGGGTATGAGGTTCAAGAAGTGATGTTGGACCTAGGGTCTGACATCAACATTTTGCAAAAAAAGTCTTGGGAAGCTGTGGGAAAGCCCAGTCTAGTCTACTCACCTAGACAGTTGCGGATGGCCAACTAGGTAGGATTTTCCCATTGGAAAGCCCGATAACATGGAAGTGAACCTGGATGGTTGGACAAGCAAGAAATTCCTTGCTCTCCTAGTGCTGGCAGAATGGTGAAAATAGCCTCTAAGTCTTATTGTATTATTAGGTACCTAATATTACTCTATTCATTCTGGCCTACCTACTGCTATGCCTACTCCAGGCAGAAGGACCACTACTGCCTTATTAAGTTCCCAGAAGGATAACTACTGCTCAAGGCCTCACCTCATCTGAGCCCAGGAGCTAATAAGGATGTGCTTTATGAAAGGGATGTGCGCGGTTAAAGGGAATTACTTGGTTAAAGGATATTCACTAAGGGATATAATCCTGGGGAAATATGGAGAGATCTCTTCTGTCGACAGGTGGGCCTTATTGCACTTCGCGAATATCTATGCCCCTGGTGTGCGGTGGTGGCGTGCCTCAAAGAGAATATTATCCCCTCAATATTATCTACCCTCAACACCTAACCATTATCTTTATTTCTATCTGTCTTTGGAACGCTTTGGGAGGAAAGGTCACTGTCCTAATCGTTGCTATAAGGTAAGGGGATTGAACTCTTATTCCCGGTAAGGACATGAACCGTTGTGTTAAAGCTAAGGTGGACGGCATCCTACTGGTCCACGGACTCATCCACCCACTGGTCGTGGGGAGACAGAGGTTCGTCTAGACAACCGTGGGACATGCTTAGTGGGACATGCTTAGTGGCACATGGGTTCGTCTAGTCAGTGGACAGGTGGTCATCGGGAATAAAACAGATGCTTAAATCGTATCTATTAGTAAAGGTGCCCAATAGTCGCGGATAATTGTGCCTTCTTACTTTCTATAGTACACAGCCACGTAATGCTATTCCTATTAGAGCTTCTGCGCCCTTTTACTACCTTATAGGTTAGACCCGCAGAGTTGTTATCCTACATAAGGAAGGGTACATAAGGAGGGGATCAGCCCGCGTCGAAGGATGTGCTTTATTACAGATTACTTGATCAAAGCGAAACATCAACCAGATTCCCTAAATCTACCCATCCTAGTCTTCGTGAAGTGAACTACAGATCCCCCTTCAAAGCCTCCATTCGGGTGCGCAAGGAACCGAACTCGCTTACTACAGATCGCGGCCGAAGGAGAAGAGATGACACAGCCAACGGGATCAGATATAGCCAAGATATGCCCGAGCCAACGGGAGAAGAACCACCAATATAACCCATCTACATAGATATGCCCAGCTAATAAGGAAAGACTCTAAACAGAGGAAACGCCTTAAGCGCTTCTATGGACCTAAGAATTGGTACAGTTTAGATTCTGAAAAAGGTGCCCTTTAATGGTCTAAACCTACCCATGGTCTTTACAGAGAGCCGCTCGGCAACTCGCCCCTCACCCATATAAATAGCTTTCCACAGAACTACAGTTAAAGGAAAGGATATAGAAATAGTACCTACCTAATACCAGCCTATAGAGCGAAGGTTATACCTATCCAATCAATGAAATTACTATTCATAGTACCCTACCCCAGCCAAGGGAGAGGAAAGTACTAATAATAAGGGATTGTGCTAGTCATTACGGTACTTACCCCGGGGGGTGCTTTCTACCCTCGTGAACAAGAGTAAGAGCTTGCCTTATTAAGGGTGAGAGTATAGGCCCGCGAGAGGAGGAGATTAATAATAATAGTACTTGCCGGTTAGTTATACATCAGTCACAGAAGTGATTTCATCAGCTAAGTCATTATTTCATCAGCTAAGTCATAGGGTTGGTCAGGGGCAGATAATATTGGGCTTGAACTTATACAGGGTGCATTCAGAGTTAGTTGCGCTTTATACCTTGGGAGAGTTAGTTGCCCTCCACAGATTATGGGGATACTCAGTCTTCCCATCTTTCACACTTATGGCTACTAAAGGAAGCCTGCCTAACCCAGATTCAGACAACCCTCAGCCAGAAAGGCGCTCTATACTTCCACTTCTTATATTATAAGCTTCTTTATCCAAATCCAACCATCACTACCATTTTGATAACTAAGGCCTAGGAGAGCACTCAATAGGATACCTTCATTGCTTAGCTCCGCATCAGAGGCAGAACCTGCCTTTCATTAGCTAGGTGGGGTCCTTAAGGCAATCCCACTTACCCTCTTTCGCACTCACGCCTCTCTACTACGTTTAGCAAACAGAAATAAGGTGCTTTATCTACTCAGATAGGCCGCGCATCAGATATATATATTTAGATAGAGATAGATATTTAGATTTAGAAGTCTTTCTATTCACGGGCATCAGAGAGACGTATTGCGCTATTCTATTTATACTATAGTACTCTAGGAGAGAGTTAGCTCAGATGCGCTTCTTATCTCGGTTTTTTTTACTGCTCTCCTTACTTCATTACTTCATTCTTGCTATTCCCAATCACAAGAGGAAGCCCTTAGTTATACTCAAGCGTATGAAGTGCAGACAACCAAGTACTTTTCACAAGGGGGGTATAAGTCAATATTTTTTTCCCTCAGATACCCAGATGATGAATCTATCTAGAACCCTACCCACTGGATTTTTTACGTATAAAACATGCCAAATGGAGATGTTTCTCTTTTTAGAAGAACCAGAACGCTACAAGCACGCGGCCCGCCACAAACCAATGATACAATGCTAAGATCGCCAATGACGGTTACTTTTACTGTAAAAAGAAAATCAAGGGAGAGAAAAGCAAGTCCTAGGTCCAACAAGTGATAGAAATGCAAGTTCTAGGTCCGACAACCAATGGGTAGCATTGACGAGACCGAAGTCCACTGATTTCGCCTATCCAATGCCCTTCTCCTATCGTTGGCCGGGAAAGAATGAACCCTGTGATGGTAGGAGATGTGGCCTTAATCCGGCTAGAACCATCGCAAAGAAGGAGTCCCACTGTACCGACGAAAGTTCCCCACTTCCGCCGATAGTATAGTATAGTAGGCACTCACCCTTCTCACTTCTCCTTCACCAACCCAGATCTCTTCTCTTTCACCTAAGGGAGGACGGACGGAACGGACTTCCCCGCTGATCCGGCAGGATCTACCTCTAGCATTCAATGAGTATAGGCGGCCCCCCCAAATATGTATGTATGCCCTTCCTATTTCTATTCCTATTTCCATTTCTCTTTCTATGGTGGACCCGCCCGCTTGCTATTGCTATTGAGATATTGATTGTTTTCGGGCGGGAATGTCTTAAATAGACTTGACAGTGATGATCAATCTTTCTAATAAGCTCTATCAGCTATCTCCCTGGCCTTATTTCATTGTGATTTGGCTATACCATCATTACCTACCATCTCCTCCCACGCCTGCATAGTATCTCTCATAACGACTGTACTACCGCATGTATCCTACCCCTGTACAACTCCGCGTTATTTCTGGAGAAACTAGAAATGAATTCTACGGTCCCGCCCGCCCATTCAATGGAAGGCTTCCACTTCCGCTTGAACTGGCATTTCCATCTCCATCGAAAGGAAGCATTGGTCAGGGCAGACGGACTGACTGACTTCAATCCCACCGCCTACATACTGGATGGATCCCATCCACGCGGGGAAGCGAAGCTCAGCGAATGATATAACACTCACATACAGACCAACCAGGTCTCACATACATACATATTAGTCTTCTTTTTCTCGAGAGTTAGGTCAGCATACTCTGCATGGGGTGAAATCCCCCCAGACCCCCCGCCCATCCCCATATGTTGGGGTTATCCCCCCGTATTGGACCCCCGCTCTACCCCAATATGCATTTCGATCGCCGATGTCTCGGCTGCGCACGCAAGCAGATAGATACGGTCTATCGCCGCTAGTAAGGTTTTTGTGCCCCTACCTATGCCCATGACGTGGCAGGAAGGTCGATACAGTTTCAATGCTCACCACCTTATGCTTTGTTGGGGGCTCGGGTGGATTCGTTGGAATGAATAGGCGGGGAGAACACGTACTCCTTCTCCCCACCCTCCTCGTTTTTTGGTTTGTTTTTCCCATTTCCACGAGGGGGATTGATGAATAGAAGATCGTAAATAGCGACACGGAACGACACTTGTGTATGCATTCATTTTTCCCGGGGGTTGGATGATTCCCACAATACCGTGGTCGCAATATGGTATGGCAATATGGAGGGAGATTGCTATAATTACTCGATTTGAAACTACACTGGCGCTTGGCATTCCCCCGGAAACAACCTCGAATATGAAATGACATTTCTGCCGTGCTAACCCAATATATATATATATACATATATATTCATGAGGAGCGGAGCTGGCGGAAACAACACGAATAAGTATTGCATTCTTTTCACAGCACTTCAGGCAATTAGAGCATATCCAGCCAGTCAGCAATTGGAGCATATCCCGCCAGTCAGTTGTGTGGGTGGTGCGTGCATCGGCATTTAAGTGGACCGGACATCTTAGATTCCTATTTTGACAATACAATATATGGACTCAATGACTCAATTCAAGACAATATACTTCCGGAATCAATCCTATAGGTAGGTAGAAGACGTAAACAATCCTATAGCCTATAGGTAGGTAGGACAACTGAAGACCTTGGAACGGCTAGGCCCACTAGACCTTGGAATGGATAGGCCCACTGAATAGAATCGAATAATTGCGTATGGTATGGGATCGCCGGGATCATCCATCCGGATACCTGGTTTCGTATGGTATGGTATGATATCATGTATTTTTAGTCTCGTATCGCCGGGATCATCCGGATACCTGGGGATCGGATCTTCTCTCTCTCTATTCAAATGGTCTGCTCTCCTCAAATGGAGAAACTTACGAGTGGGGACTGGTTAAGGCATTCAAATGGTTGGATCAACTTACTGACGATGACGAGTGGGAAATGGCTAAGGCACTATACCCAATAGACAGCACTAGATCCAATAGACAGGGGAATGATTGGCTAAGGCACTAGATCCAATAGGGCACTAGACCCAATAGACAGGTTGACCACGTGGGATTGGTTTTCAAGACTGGACTGCCAGTATTGTATTTCATACCCACCCTAGGAATTGGCCTCAACTAGGAATTGGAGTGCCAATATAATATTACCGAATCAAAAAGTCAATTAGTAATCACATATA
>Ga0224573_1000137_pt1 | contig 10311 bp, 8 predicted proteins | sample CRU1metagenome_FD_189088 | JGI IMG/M metagenome (GOLD analysis project Ga0224573, IMG submission 189088) | Spruce roots microbial communities from Bohemian Forest, Czech Republic - CRU1 | ecosystem: Host-associated > Plants > Roots > Unclassified | place: Czech Republic: South Bohemian Region... | reverse complement strand
TTTGTAAGGATCTCCGAGCTAAGAGATCAACTACAAGCTATTGAAGAGATCATTTCGGAAAAGGAATTGGTGAACATAGTACTCAATGGTCTTCCCAAGACGTGGGATGCATTTGTCGCAAGCATGAACACACAGAAGGAGTATTCGACATTTGAATAACTTTGGACTTGCTGTGCTCAAGAAGAATCAGGGATCAATGCAAAAGAGAAACCCCAGAGGAAATATGATGATCAAGCCTTCACAAAAAGATTCAAGAACTTCAGGAACAAAAGGAAGTTTGGTTCAAGGAGGAAGCCAAATCAAGAGAAAGACATTTCAAAAATACAATGCTTCAACTGTCAAAAGTATGGTCACTACAAGAATCGGTGTCCCGAGCTAAAGAAAAGAAAGGAGAAACACGAAGCATGGATTGTCTAAGAAAAGGAACCTACAAAGAAGACTAAGCAGGATGGAAGAGACCTCTTCTTCTAAAAGGTAACAACACTCTTCTCATCTTATGTACATATCTTGTTTTCATCATCTCTGTACATATCTTGTAGATCTATCTCTTAGAAAGATAAAATGCTCCAAGAAGAAATATACCTATGCAAGAAAAAACAAGATGAAAATGAATATCATTAGATAATTCACATGAAAGGATGAAATACAAATCATGTGGAAGCTGTTAATCCAAATCAATCATGAAGAGACTTAGAAGAAGTAAAGACAGAAAGAAGTTAGCAATCGAAAGGAAATTAGAAAGAGACTTATGAAGTTTTGTAGAAGACAACAAGACAAAAGCATGGACTCTATTAGACAAGAGAGCAAATTATATATTGTTGAAGACAATAAGGATGCAGATGGAAGCGTGGACTTTTTTATATGGAGGGAGATGATTATATGCACTCTTACATGAAGTAAGGGTTAGGGGGGAGCTAATCCTATGATCCATTGAAGATGATGAAACATATATATCCATGGTAGCAGCCATGAAAGACAGTATGTGTTCAGTTCAACCGCAGAGGAAGACTTCTTCGTAGAGAATCCTTAAAGTATTCCTGGTTGTCCATCCAGATCCATGATCCTATGATGAAAGGAAGAAGTGGAACCTCTAGGGAATGGAATCTATAAGAAACTCCATGAACCCAAGAGCTAAAGAAAAACATGAAGATTCCAAGAAAGAAAGAAAAGCCAGAACAAACAGTATTAAGAATCAAAAGATTACCAGCGTGATATGAACTCAATAAAAGCAATCAAGAAGAAGAACTGAAAGTCATGATGAAGAACAAGTGTATGGAAGACTTATGAATGATAGCATTGCAAAGATCTATAACTAGAGGTTCTCCCAGATGGAGGGAGAAGAGCATGATGATTACTTGTTCCAGTACACCAAACATATCACTACACGAGTCATTATATCATCCGCAACATCCATGAGTTGGAGTTCTACATCAGATGAATGCAAAGAATGTTCTCTAGAGAAATTGAATAAAGAGCGTATGAAGAGAAATCTCAAGACTTTGAGGCATACCAGAAAGAGACTCCTGTATGAAGATAAGAAGAAGATAACTTGGTGAAGAACCTCCAGTGCACAGCAGAAGCGTGGTGAAGATTTCCTATAACATCAAGATGACTACTCAGTAAATCATATCTCATGATGACAGAATAAGTGCCACATAGATATGGATAGACATAGTTGTGTTCTATTTTTTTTCTAACTCCCTTGAAGACTATCAACAGTTTATTGAAAATAATCACCATCGAGACGAATGATGAACAAAGATTTTCTAGACGGAAATTGGTTCAGAGCATTTAATCCTCTAGATTATAAGAGTGGCTCTTGTATCACTCTATGCTGTGAGTGACTTATCCAACATCATGTCTAATTACTCAGATGAAGTATGGTTTTGAGAGATGACGCAGCTGATGGTGATGGCGATGCTCATGATCTAGTCATGAAATAGTCTAGATGACTATATTGATGCTACCGGGTAAATGGTATGTTTTGTGCTCAATTCCATTACCTGTAATACCTCCCTAGCTAGGAGGGAGTGTTAATATTATGGTAGTTGCGGGGGGTATTTACCTCCACGTGTGAACCTGGAGAGAATAGGAGACCCCGGAAAGCAACAGAAAACCCTAATGAGTTGGCTAATAACTCTAGAAGTCTTGTCGGCTCAAGAAGATAATTTATATTAGGTTATTAGCCTCCAAGAAAAAGAAGTCGGCCATAAATAATAATAATATAGTGAACAGACACATATCCAGAAGAATAAGCCGGCCCCAACAAATCTGGCAGAACTAGTAGCGCTAGTTCTCATTTGAAAGCATCTCAGAACTGCAGTTCCCAGTTTGGTGCACACTGCAGTTCCTAGTTTGGTGCGCACATGTGGAGTAGGAATGCAGGTGCAGCTGCAGTAGCAACTAGTTTTCATTATGAGATTGGACTATATCTTGGCTAGGGTTTGGACTATCTGATCAACTTTTTGTGATGCACTATCATTGGGGAAAGGTGCGCTACCTTTTTTTGGCTATCTAGCCTAGAGTTTGCTTCCGAAGTAATTCTCAGTCAAGATTAAGGTGCTCGGAGGGTGTCTTCGGCCTATGGTTGGGTGACGAGGGTATCGTCAATGATAAAACGAGCACATCATCTTCTATATTCTAACAAACGCCCCTCTGAGATCATCATCACCATGGATATCTCATAGACCCACCTAAAATGTCTACATGAAGATCTCACAATAAAACTTTGGTTGCAAAGTGGAATTGCATGCAGAATTAAGTAAGGTTAACATCGCAGTCAAGGTGCAGAAAATGTATTACCAAGAGGATAAGTTGAATAGGAAGTGCATACATGGGGAAAACATGGATTTCTAAAATCCACCTGTATTCTAGTGATTTTGTAGATGCATTATCTTAAAGAGTACACAACAAATAGGATGAGGCTCACATAGTTTAGCTCGTGCATTTTTCCAAATGGACATGAATATTGAAGGATTTACAAAGAATTTCCAATTCATGAAGTTAAAGGACAATATCTCTCAAACCGATTTTAATACATATATATTTCAAATGCATGAACATAAGTCGAGGATAAGGCTATTAAAAGAAACATACTTATTGAGTTGTAGTCATATTGCAGCTATTAAAAGAAACATACTTATTTATGTGAACATGGTTATACTTAATATAGGAGGAGAAAGGAAGAGGGAAATATTGAGTCACAATAGAGAAAAATACCTACCCTTCAACCTGATGAAAATCCTAACCGTCCCACCTGAAACCTTTTCCATACATGCTCTAAATCATGGTTGAAGGGTCATTCCTGAAATATCCCAAATTATTATGGTCTAATACCTATACCACTTACTTAGAATACAAACCTGTAGAGGATCCTCTTCTTAAACAACTTAATAATGAATCCAATTTAAAACACCATCCCCCTCCATCGTTGCAACTAATAGAAATTTCTTTCCTTTGACCATATTCCATCCAATTGGGGTTTGGGGAGGGGACAGAAATATTTTGTTTCAAAGGCCCACAAACGGGCCCTCATTGACCTAGAAGTTCGAAATTAGTTAACTATAAAGGGGAAACTTAGAGAAATGAAATCCTTGGGTGGGGTTCCGCCATGAAACTGTTTTCCTTTAATTGTCAAGGTGTTTCAAGCATGTCCAAAATATTATCCCTTAAATGAAGGTGGAATCCAACCAACCAGACACTGTTTTTCCTTAGGAAACCATGGGGGTCGAATGTATAGGTCACTATTATTATTGAAGCCTTATTAACAAATTGGATATTTTAAAGTGTGGTTGTGAGAGGCCGATATCGGGGACTTGCTCTATGATGGAACAAAAAAGAAATGAAACTACAAAACATGTACGGTTTTGATTCTATCCTTGGTGCTAATACTTTTCTTTCCTATGAAGGGATATTGTTCATAGTGATAAACATATATGGTCCTTATCAAGATTGTGTCCGATATTGGGAAAATATGATAAGAAAATATTTTCTCACCTCAGACACCCTCATTATGGTAGGAGAATTAAATTTTTCACTGGGATCAACTAAAGTATGGGGTCCCTAAGAAAGATCACAACCTGTATCATATGTTTCTCAAAACCTACTAGAAGGTAACGGGCTCTTAGATATCACCCTTGTATGACTCAATCCCACTTGGAGGAATAAACAGGTAGGAGGATAAAGGATTGCAAAATGATTTTATCATTTTTTGGTCACAGACAAACTACTAGATGGTCTCTTGCAATGGAGGAAATCGACTGGAGTGGGGGGAGGATCATATCATTATTCCATCCTCTTAGAAGTGGAAAAAAGGTAGGAGGAAACCATTCAACCATTTCAAATTCAATATAGAATGGATAAAGGATGACATTTTCATCAAGATGGTAAAGGGGTAGTGGGTTACTTTCGATAAATACTCAGGGGAGGATGCTACAGTTCAATTTGTTTCCAACCTAAATAAGGTTAAGCATGCTACTGTAGCATGTGAAAATAAAAAAATGAATCCAAGATGAACACAACATAATGGATAGAAAGGCACCCATAAAATCAATTTATGATATAGAAGATGGGGTTTATGCAACACCAGAGACAAAATAGGCGTTGGAACAGCTAGAACACAATAAGAGAAAACTCGTGGAGGAAAAGGAGGCAACCTAGCAACTAAAAAATTGAGTCATTGGGATGAAAATAGGAAATCAAAAAACAAATATTTTTTAAAAATATGAAAGATGAAGAAAGATATCAAACACCATCTGGAGTCTAAAATACAATCAAGGGAGGGACTTTTCATCTTTTGAACGATTGGACGAGTTGGGGGCAAGTTATTTCCAATCTCTCTTCACTATTGATAGCTTGATAGTCGGTCTACAATTACATAAATTATGAGGGTGGCATGTTTCTTCCACTGATTTGTAGATGGTGGGGAAATAGGACTTTGATGGAGGAATTTTGAGAATAAGAAATCGAGGAGTTTCTTTGAAATTTTAAAAAAGATAAGAGTTTGTGACTGAACAAATGGTGGGTGGAATTATTTTTAGGATACTTTGAATGGATAGTACAAGATATTCTGAATGTGGTGGAGGAATCAAGAAGAGAGGGTCATGCACATGCACCTATAAATACCACTATCATAATATTAATTCTAAAATCAGATTCCCCTTAGTCCTTTGAGGAGTTCCATAAAATTTTTCTATGCAACTATATCTAAAGATTAGCAGCAAATTTCATTTCTCGAAGATTATAGCCTATCCTCTCATCCTGTATATGAAAAGAGACATATGGTTTCCTCAAAGGAACGAAGATCCATGAAGCCATAGGTGTGGCATAGGAAGGATTGCATAGAATAAATACTAAAATATTAAAGGGAGAAGTGTTGAAGATTGATTTATCAAAATATTATGACAAGGTCAATTGTATCTATATTCCACTCGTCCTTACACATGTGAGTTTTAAGTCCCATTCATAAATTGGGTTATGAGATGAATTACAACCATCTCTTTTGCAATCCTTATAAATGGAGGATCCTGCCCTTTCTTTCATGTGGGAAGAGGGCTAAGGAAGGGTTGTCATCTCTCCCATTTTCTTTTCCTCCTTGTGGCAGAAGGTATCATTAGATTTCTCATCATGAAAAATCAAATCTTATGTTCAGGGGTATTCCCATCTCCTTTTTGTGGATGTGTTTTTCCTTTTTTGTGATGGAAAATAAACCAATGTGGAAACTCTGTAAAAAATATCGGATCTCTTCTCTAAGGCTCAGGGATGCAAATTAATGAATGTAGAAGAACAATATCAATCCACAATATGGATGATGAAGACATGAAATAACATTATTGTTTTTTCCATTTTGAGGTAAATCATATTGATTCAGGATTAAAATATTTGGGGAAATAATATTTTTCTACAGAATGTAAACTTTCTCTCTTCGGATTAATAATATATACAGTTTTTTCTGAGAAAAAAAATATTAATACATTAATAATTACTTTATTAAAGTAATTATACATCAATAATAAATTATTAAAGTATTAATTCATTAATACATTAATTCACAATAGCAATGGTTAATTATGGTTGACCATGACCATGGTTGAGTTTTGAATACCTTGGCTGACTTTGTAGGTTATGTTCTTCACATAGCGACATTGATAAATGTTCATATCATTTCAATGTTGGTCTATCTTTTTCACATTGAGACATTGGGTTGTGTACATCATAATGTGAAAATGGGATGTGTTCATCTCATTACAATGTTTGGATATGTCTGTGAGAATGCGACGTAACGATATGTGAATTACATTGCAACGAAAGGATATATATTTTCATATTGCGACAACATGGCTATGTTCATCACAGTGCAATGTTTGTTTATGTTTGTAACATTGCAGTGATAGAGATATGTTCATCACATTGAAATGTTTGTATACGTTTTTCAAATTGAGACATCTATATGTGTTCCTCACATTGTTATGTTACTATGTTTGGTAGATTTCAATGTCACTATATTCGACACATTTTGACGTTTGTAAATGTGTTTTAGATTGTGATGTCAGCATATGTGCATCAAATTGAAATGTGAGGAAATGTTCCCGACATTGTGACAATAAGGTGATGTTAGACACACTGCAACATTTTTTATGCTCATCACATTGAGACGTTATTATCGACATTCCGACGACATGCCTATGCTTGTCACAATGGGATGTCAATTTATGTTCATCACATTAGAACATTACTATCTTTAGCTTATTGCATCATTACCATGTTTGTCATTGTGCGATGTTACTTTGTTTGACATGTTTTATCTTTAATATGTTCATATGTGTATGTTCGTCACATTACTATGTTCATATGTATAATATATATTTTTAGTGTTTTAGGTTAGTGTTACTGTTTTGTGTGTTACTTATAAATAACGACATTTTATGTCTTATTTTATAAAATTTTAAATATATTGTATAATTAAAAGTTAAATAAATTATTAAATATAAATGAAATATAAAAAGGTTTGCAATAAAAGGAATAATTTATGATAATAAATTTTGTAACCATAAATTCAAAAACAATGCTGATATAAATCAATATTCCATTTATAATTATAATATATAGAGATAATATAAAAAAGTGATAAAAATAATATAAATTCAATATTATGGTGGGCCACATTGATTATGTTTAATCAAAGTTTACTATGGAACAAGTGAATTGCAATGTAAATAATGTTTTTTTCATTACATTGTGATGTCGCATGACATCATGAGGTTATATTAATAAAATTACGATGAAGAGTTTTTTTTGGTCACATTATAGCATCCTAATAGGTTTGTCATCATTTGACAGTCACCTATGTTCTCCACATAGCAACACTGATAAATGTTCATATCATTTCAATCTTGGTCTATGTTTTTCACATTGAAACATTGGGTTGTGTACATCACAATGTCACAATGGGATGTGTTCATCTTATTACAATGTTTGTATATGTCTATGAGAATGTGACGTCTCGATATGTGAATTACATTGCAAAGAAAGTATTTATTCGTCACATTGCGACAACATGGCTATGTTCACCACACTGCAACATTTTTTTATGTTTGTAACATTGCGGCGAGAGAGATATGTTCATCACATTGAAATGTTTGTATACGTTCTTGAAATTGAGACATCTATATGTGTTCGTCACATTTTGATGTTACTATATTTGGTAGATTGCAATGTCACTATATTTGACACATTTTGACGTTTGGAAATGTGTTTTAGATTGTGATGTCAAAATATGTGCATCACATTGCAACGTGAAGAAATGTTCCTCACATTTCGAAAATAAGGTGATGTTAGACACATTGCAACATTTTTTTTGTGTTCATCACATTGAGACGTTATAATCCACATTGCGATAACATGCCTATGGTTGTCACAATGGGACGTCAATTTATGTTCATCACATTACAACATTACTATGTTTAGCTTATTCCATCATTACTATGTTTGTGATTGTGCGATGTTACTCTGTTCGACATGTTTTAACATTACTATGCTCATATGTATATTTTCGTCACATTACTATGTTCATATGTATAATATATATTTTTAGTGTTTTAGGTTAGTGTTACTGTTTTGCGTGTTACTTATAAATAATGATATTTTATCTGTTCTTTTATAAAATTTTAAATATATTGTGTAATTAAAAATTAAATAAATTATTAAATATAAATGAGATATAAAAAAGTTCGCAATTAAAGGAATATTTTATCATAACAAATTTTGTAACCATAAATTCAAAAACAATGTTGATATAAATCAATATTCCATTCATAATTATAATATATAGAGATAATATAAAAAAGTGATAAAAATAATACAAATTCAAGATTATGGTGAGCCACATTGATTACGTTTAATCAAAGTTTACTATGGAACAAGTGAATTGCAATGTAAATAATGTTTTCTTCATCACATTGTGTTGTTGCATGACATCGTGAGGTTATATTAATAAAATTACGATGAAGGTTTTTTTTTGGTCATATTATAGCATCCTAATAGGTTTGTCATCGTTCGACAATCGGTTATGTTCTCCACATAGCGACATTGATAAATGTTCATATCATTTCAATGTTGTTCTATGTTTTTCACATTGAGACAGTGGGTTGTATACATCACAATGTCACAATGGGATGTGTTCATCTTATTACAATGTTTGGATATGTCACTGAGAATGCGACGTCGCGATATGTGAATTACATTGCAACGAGAGTATATATTTGTCACATTGAGACAACATGGCTATATTAATCACATTGCAACATTTGTTTATGTTTGTAACATTGCGGTGAGAGAGATATGTTCATCACATTGAAATTTTTGTATACGTTCTTCAAATTGAGACATCTATATGTGTTCGTCATATTTTGATGCTACTATATATGGTAGATTGCAATGTCACTAGATTCGACACATTTTGAAATTTGGAAATGTGTTTTAGATTGTGATGTTAGAATATGTGCATCACATTTCAACATGATGAAATGTTCATCACATTGCGACAATAAGGTCATGTTAGACACATTGCAACATTTTTTTATGTTCATCACATTGAGACGTTATTATCCACATTGCGACAACATGCCTATGGTTGTCACAATGGGATGTCAATTTATGTTCATCATATTACAACATTACTATGTTTATCTTATTGCATCATTACTATGTTTGTGATTGTGCGATGTTACTATGTTTGACATGTTTTAACATTACTATGTTCATATGTATATGTTCGCCAAATTTTTTTTTTTTAAGTAAAAAGGCGAATCATGTTATATTAAATCTTCAAAAATACGGGTGCCAGCTGTCCCACCTATGCAGGAAACCAGCACAGCTGGCCTGTCCAAAATAGCATGCAAAATCAAGCAGCTCGTTTCACCACCCTGTCCGGAGGAAACCAGGGTGCATGTCCATTTTCATCAGCAGTTTAGTAAGGCCTATGGTAACACTAACCAGGATAATAACTAAAAGAGCTACAACTCTGATAGACATCAAAAGAAAAGGAGTTGGAGACCATGCTAAACAGAAGAACCTATTCACCGAAGTCCTCGCAGTCATCCTTCGCCTTGCCACTGCTGACAGGAATGACATAGAGTTGAGTGCAGGTGGGGCATTGTCACCGAGGTGTGGCACTGGAGTAGGCTGCGTATAGCATGTCCAAGCGTTGGCTAACGTGGACAACCCTGAATATTTGATCATTCACTAGACTGTGGGCCTCAAAGATCAGGTTCAGGTGCTCCGAGTGTAGGAGTGGTGGCGGGGGCGTCGACTTTGGTTTGGCATCCGTTTCCTGGTGACCCTGCATCTTCCTCTGTGCTCGAGAGAGACATATGGTCCCAACGATGCTCCTAATGAAGAGTTCCCCACTTGCTGACATAAATGACATAGAGCTGAGTGCAGGTGGGGCATTGTCGCCGAGGTGTGGCACTGGAGTAGGGTGCGTATAGCATGTCCAAGCGTTGGCTAACGTGGACAGCCCTGAATATTTGATCATCCACTAGACTGCGGACCTCAAAGATCAGGTTCAGGTGCTCCGGGTGTAGGAGTGGTGGCGGGGGCGACGACTTTGGTTTGGAATCTGTTTCCTGGTGACCCTGCATCTTCCTCTGTGGCTACGAGTCGGTGTTGCTTTTCGACAGCTTCTCCTCTACCAAGCAAGTGGGGAACTCTTCATTAGGAGCGTCGTTGGGACCGTATGTCTCTCTCGAGCTGGGCGATGGTTCTGCTTCTTCAATGAACACCGGGGGGTTCCAATTACCTGGAGCTGTAAAC
>Ga0224573_1000136_pt1 | contig 10338 bp, 12 predicted proteins | sample CRU1metagenome_FD_189088 | JGI IMG/M metagenome (GOLD analysis project Ga0224573, IMG submission 189088) | Spruce roots microbial communities from Bohemian Forest, Czech Republic - CRU1 | ecosystem: Host-associated > Plants > Roots > Unclassified | place: Czech Republic: South Bohemian Region... | reverse complement strand
CTCGGGAATGAATTAGGATACTCGGAACGATGAATATCGCTCCACTACTCCGTCACGACCCGTACCAGCGATGACATCGGTAAAGTAAATCAAATAGGTCAAGACAGAACAGTTCAGTAGTATTAAACATCATTCGGGACGATCTGGATACATTGGAACGACTGGCTGTATGGATATGCTAGATGCCTTTCATTGGTTAGGTCAGTTGAAGTTACTGGCTTTATATAAGAAATGCAAATGCATGCCTATAATATCATAATAATACAGTTCAGTTGGGTCAGAGCCCACCCCACCCAATATTGAAATGGCTGAAGAGAGTGGGATATCTGGGAGATGAGGAAGACCCGAGATCATCCGGGGATCTGGAAGCGGGAATGGCTAAATCATCTGGAGACCGGGATATCTGGTTAGATCGGCTGGAGGTATTCGAACGGCTAAGGACATACATTGCAATGGCTGAAGACGAACGGTTGTATCAACCTTGCGAACATATGGAGACGAATGGGATTAGCGAAATCGGCAAAAGAATAAATCTGGAGACCTGACCTGAGAGCGGGCTAAATCACTGAGATTGGTTAAATCAGCTGATAATCCGGGATCGGTTAGGTCAGCTGGATCTTTTTTATCAGTTGGGGATCTTGGAACACGCCCTTTACCGGTAAGATTTCTAAGATCAACGGGAACATAGTATTCAAGATCAATGGGAAAAACCCCACCCCAATATTGAGGATGCATCAATGGAGCATTCAGTACCGTTAGGGCATAATTCAGATCAGATTACTCAATTAGCGCTGGAAAATCAACGTAGAATATTTTCATTTCAAAAGTATTGTATTGTTTTAACTACAACGTAGTTAGTCCCATGTCAGTGCTTGGGGGAACTAGTGAAAATCGTTTCCGTTTCAAACCCTCGCTCGGGCGATTTTATTCAAATTACTATATAGGTGGGTGGGAATATGACTGACTATATAAGGAGGGAGGGAATGTCTCGGCTTTCCTAAGGGGGATGTGGTCGGCACGCCAGATATCGGCTTTACTAAGTCCATTAGGTCTATATACACTACATATATTAATATCTCAGTGACCCCAGAGGTTAACTCGATCGAGGTAAATACTCACTCTCTCCGAGATCAAGGTGACAAGCAATTGAGATTTTACTTTCCCCTCCCACCTACTAATCTAAATAAGTAGCAAGCTCAAACACGAAGGCAGTGTCCGGTGTGATCCTGAACAAAAGCGACAGTCAAACAGTGCTACTTCCACTATTCTGGCGACCCGAGTTGCTATGCTCGCTTACTATAGCTATAGGGGCAGCCCACGTTGATTGAAGCTGGGAAGCCGGGTCATCCACCTCCTCAGCAACATCTGAGTCAACGGCATATCAATTGATAGCATCTGAGTCACCGGCATAAGCATTTTAACCCGCGACATCGGGTTCTCCGCGTCACCGGTATCTGAGTCACCGGCATTCGGGTCATCTGTATTTGAATCATCTGAGTCACTGACGTTTGAATAACCAACATACCACCTCGGCACCGTCTAATTCCTATCAAACTCCGCCAACCATTATTATTATTATTATGGGTATTCACGCTCACCGTGTTTCGACTACTAATAAGAATAATAATGCTCGCTGCTTGCCCGTTACATCCCCCCGCCCCTCCCAAGCACAGGAGGCGATTCGTTTCAGCCAATTCGTCCCCTTTTACATCGTATTGGCCAAAAGGATGAATAGAACGCGCGAATTGCAAGAGCTATAACTAACTCTAAGAGCTTACACTCATGTACTGGGGCTGTGGTTTGAGAGCTAAGAACACCTGGTGTTTTCCCCATGGCATGGCTTAAACTGCTGGTCATGCCACCACGAGTAACAACTCGAGTAATAACTACCAACTGATCAATTCGGCCCTGTAAAGCTCCCGACTCTGCAGTCAAACCCTGCACTAAATTGTATACTGGCAAACGAAGATTAACTGCAAGAGAAACATCTATGCTGTAAACCAATTTAAAAGGACTCTTACCCGTTTCTCTCTTACAAGTTATCCTGTCTGCCCATAATGCAAACTTCAACTTACTGTCCCAACGCTTTTTTATTATGTCCAAGAACCCGCTTAATAATCCTGATTAAGTGATTGTTACTTGATTCTGCAAGCCCATTGCCTTGCGGATAATAATTTGAAGAATGTGATAAAACAATATTATGCTGTGCACAAAAATTGACCAAGTCAAGGGATCGGAAAGCTTTAGCATTATAAATAGTAATCTTCAAAGTAACACCAAATCGAGAAATCATATTCTCTTCAAGAAATATTATGATTACTTCCTTTGTAGCATCACGGGTAGGAATTGCCTCTACCCATCTGGTTAAATAGTCGGTAGCTGTTCAAATCCATTTCAATCCATTGCTAGAGTTCTCACTCATCATCTCTCCCACAAAATCCAAACCCCACTGCTTAAAAGGTGCTTCAACAACCACTCGCTCAAGGGGCAAAGCTGGCAACTTCCGCTTACCTGCAAATATCTGACAGGACTCACAAGACCTAAAATAAGCATGAGTATCTGAAAAGAGAGTAGGCCAATAATACCCTGCCCTAAGTATCTTGTGAGTTGTCGTCCTTGCAGAAAAGTGTCCACCACAAAGACCACTGTGTAACTCCTGCAAAACTTCCTTAGCCTCCCCTTCACTCAAAAGCCTCCCCCTCACTCAAACACCTCAAAATTAGCCCATCTGCATTCTTATATAAGACAATACTTGGCTGCCTGTAATTTAAAAGATCTACGCTGATTCTGAGTCAAATGTGGAGGACAAGAAAGACTCTGCAAATAATAAATGATGTCCTTGTACCAACCTTGTTCCTTCATTGCCTCAATCGTTACACAAATCTGTTCCTCTGGTTCAGCTGCATGAGTCTATTCTAATATACCACCATCTGCCAATAACTTTGCAACTCCTTTACCTCTGACCAACCTTGTAGGCTTCAACTCTAAAACATACTCTTGGATCTTAGTTATCCATCTGCCACTTCTGCCCTCAGATTCCTGTTGTGACAAGGTTTATTTCACCATTGGATGTGGAACATAAGCAATCACTTTCGCGTTCCAAATGTCAGAACGGAAGTGCTTTAAGGCCTTGACAAGTGCATCAACTTTTTTTTTCCATTAAATAAAATAATAGTTCATCTCAGCACCTATCAAACCACGACTCATAAAAGCAATTGGTCTCTCAAAACCAACCTCATCCTTCTGCAAAAGAATACCTGCACGCGTATTATCAGAAGCAAAAGCAAAAATTTGAATTTGATTTTATCTCAGAAAGATTGAACAACCTTCTTGTTTCGAGGGAGAGGGATATGTTGGATGGATTCGACACGATCAGGATAAATTCTGACCCCCTCCTTTGAAACAATATGGCCTAATAGCTTATCTTCTGTCACACCAAAAAGAGACTTATTGGGGTTTAAGGATATCTTGAACTCCCTGCACTTGTCAAACACCTTCCTTAAGTGTGCAATGTGATTGCTACGGTGTTTGGAAAACACTGTGATGTCATCCTGATAAACAACAAGAAATTGATTAATAATGTCACTAAAAGCATAATCCATGGCTCTTTTAAAAGTAGCACCAGCATTAATCAATCCAAAAGGTATGCAAACATAGGCATAAGTTCCCCATGGTGATGCAAAGGCTGTCTTGAATCGGTCACCCTCTCCAACCAATACCTTATTATAACCCGAAAAACCATATAACATAAACAACATATAACAACCAGTGACTTGCTGCAAAAGCTGTTCCATGTTAGGAAAAGAGGAGTTCTCTTTTTTTTTTTGTAAAAAGACTTCTTATATTCACGAAAAAATATGTACATCGAAAAAGAAAAACAAAGAGCGGAAGGGCCGGATATGCAAATTGGTAATCAGCTAGCATGAACACTGTGGAGGAAAGGACACATAGCAGGAATGGTCTATAAATAAAAAACAAATGTGATTAGTAATGCTTTCTCCAATCGAAACATAATTGTGTACCCATATTGAACACTTCACAAAATATTAATAATGTGCATATGTCTTTGGCTCCTCACTAATGGGGAATGGTACAGCAAGAGATCTGAACCAATCAAATTTGTATAACGTACAGTTCCTTCTGCTACCATATAAACCATCCAACATCCTCAGTACTCTCATCTGGTTCTATATCATTTGTTACCTTAGTTTCGTCATCTGAACTTTCTCTTTCCTCATCCAGAGCCACATTTATTCTATCAGCATGTGCAACTACCCAATCAGAAAACTCAGGCTCTGAAACCAACTCACACATAGCTTTCCTTGTGGATTCTCTTGTGAAAATTTCCCAATATTTCTTTGAAAACTGCGTTCTTCCTGGTGTCTTATGGAGAGTTGAGTAATAGTCTTGTTCATCAATAGAACCATTTGAAGATGGATAATTCTTGGGTTAAGTTAAGAATAACTCGTATAGGAGAACTCAGGGGACTGTATGTACTCTTTGGATTCCGTTGAAGGTTGTTAGCTTTAAAATAAGGCCGTTAAGTATCCACCTTGGGTATATTAGTAAAAAACTGGACTTGAGCCTGGTTCAACTAATCAAAATCTATAATAATGAAGAGAAAGGAGGGTCTTCCTATAACTCATAAAATCATGAAGAATCACAATAGCTTCAAGGCTCTATGTATTTTTAGGATTTCCAATATTCTAAAGCTATTCAGGCTAACCAAGCTAGCTTTCTTCCACACTCAAATTGTGTATTTATATGAATAAATGGTGGTTATGGGTGGGTACTGGCTTCATGGATTCCATACACTTGTCCAGATCTTGTGTAACCCACTTAGGGTTCCGTACTGTACAGAATTTGAAATTGTTTTATACCTAACTAATTGTTTGTACAAGAATTAAGACTACCACTATTACTGTTATGACCAACGTTACCATTGCTTTCGCCAAGTGCTAGCAAACTACTTTTTTCATTGAAACTAGAATAAACATAATTATGCAAAGGTACCTGATTATTCTTTTGAAAGGCGCCTGGGTGTGGTTGATGCTGGGCCGGCTCCGCTCGTTACTAGTAGTATCATGTTAGCTTCTGGGATCTCTTCTCCTTTGAACACACGAAACACATTTTGAAGTGCATCATCTGGTTGCTCATTTCCTTATGCACTCCCATTCGCAAGTTCTTCTAAACTAAATCCCAACATGAATTCTCCTTGTGGCAGATATAATCCATTTGTCTGAACTTCATTGTATGTACATAGTCCTGTCCAAGTCTATCCTTTTTTAAGGTATAACCAAGAGGGTGAACCACTTGAGTAGATATGAACCCAACTCCTTCACGTAAAGAGTCCTCACTGATACTCAGTATAAGGGGGGGTAATATAAGATATACGTATATAGTGAGCGATATTATGGTTCCAAGCTAAAGGGGGAAGTGGTTTCTGGGAGCAGGCGGGTAGACATCCCATGGGTCTTGGGGTGAACCGTACTTAGGACTTAGAAAGAGCACGAAACAAACGTGGCCTTCCCGCCCCAGCTTTGGCGCGCACCTTGCAGATCCAAATATATTCATTGCATATCTGGATCCATAGCTTATCGCCAGTCCGGTTCAAGAGGCATAAGTAGCAGGGGTAGTTTACCTCGTTGGTTTACCGGTCGATCCTATTGGAGATCGATACCCAGTAGTAGTTCAAGCAGATCCTGTTCCATCTCGAGAACCAGCAACGTAGGACGAACGAGACTAGCTTTACCTGCCCTTCCATAAGACTTAAGCTAGCTTGAACGTAACCTCCCCCGGTTTTGAGTTAGACCAATAGTAGAACGCGCATTCACCTTTCCTGTGACAGAGACAATCAATCGCACTAACAAGTTATCCCAGGTCTACCCTTTCAGAGGAGATAAAGCATTAAGTCCCTGCCGGGGGTTGTTCGGCTCTCCAGATGATTAGGCCTTTTCAGTCAACGTTAATCCGGAAACCCACGGAGTGAGCGAAAGGAACGGAGCCTTTTACCTCGTTCAGCGGGTCCTCAGGCCCTATGCCACCTATACGCTGCTAGGCAGGACTTTAAGATCATGTAGCTCAGCCAAACTAGGGTACAGGGGAGGGTAATAAGGTGAAGGAACACCAATAGCACGCGCAAGAGCTCGTACCGGAAGCCCAGGATCATTCACAGCCGATGCATCATATCTTCCATTGTTACGAGCAGAACCGGTCAGATATAGGAAAATCTGAACCTCAGTTGGATCCGCACCTGGAATGGGATCTTCAACGGGGTTCGATCTCAAAATGTATATGTATCCCCCTCTTTTATTGGGTCAACCCCGGCAACCAGATCTTTACCTTAGCTATAGGCCCTTTCTGCGGTCGGAGCAGGCAAGATGGCGAAAAGGTTCGGGCAAGGTAAACACAGATTCCTTTGAGATCAGACAAGTGTGAGGGATTTTGACGTAGCCTTAGTAACCCTTTAAGGCTTCTTACTTTAATCGCTTCGCTGATAATGCCTATTTTAATACCTTCAATTTACACTTTTACCCACAGAAGGATAAGGTACTGCTGACCTTACTGGGGCTCTCGGTTGAACAGGGTCTACCTTTACAGATACAGAACTGAGAGGGGGGTTTTAAATAGGTTATACCAAGTTCCATAGGTATATGTTATTACTCTTTTAGGGGTATCCCTATAGATAGAGGAACAGACCTTATTTATTCTACTTACTCGGGTTGTTCCTCCTTCCTACCATTACTCAATCAACCGTCCTACAACCTCCTCATTGGGTGTGCAACACAAACACTCTCAATTACATGAGCGTGCTTCAGCGACGAATTCACCTGCCTATCTATATATTCTTTATTAAGGATTAAGGAAGGAACCCAACCTTGATATACTTTACCCCTCATGAACCAAAGCACGGGACGCTCCCTACCTACTGGGTGGGGCACCTAAGCGCACCCCAGCACATAGCTCCACAGACTACCGACCGGACACTTATCTTTATTTATATTTATTCCCCCACCCGTCAGATAAGCTAGATTATACTTTACCTTTCAGGAAGGCAGACCCCCAAAAAAACTACCATCCGGTTAAAGACCTTCCCCAGACATACGTGCTTATATAGAGTATGGATTTATTTCACATGTGGGACACTCCCTAGCCTTGGGCACAGGCCTTATGCACCAGCCCCAACAAACACTTTCTTACCCAGTTACCGGGTTGCAGATCCCTATAAGATAAGGCGCTTTGACATTCCTTTAAGGTAAGCGGATGGGACATTCCTTATTAATTCTGGACTAGGAAAGCACTGCCTTACTCTAATCTAATAGGATCTGGAAATCTAATAGGACTAGACTTTCCCTCCTGGACGGCCTAGGAGAGCAGAGACGCGTTCAGTAGGTGCTTATGAGGCTCGATCAACTGAGTAAACTGAATAAGACACATATAGTATAGACTTTCACTATAGTTTATAGTATAGACTTTCACTATAGTTTATAGTATAGACTTTCACTATAGTATAGACTTTTATAGTATAGACTTTAACACTGCCTCATTAACCCTTATTCCTCATTAACCCTTATTCCTCAGGAATCTGACCTCGGAAAGGAAAAGATCTCAAAAAAGATGAAAGGGATAAGCTATACGTTAGATTTTTAAAAATACCTTTTTACAGGACATCTAAATCGTAAGTCCTTATAAAGCTTCATTTGGCATATTAACTGGACTTTTTTGTTAGCGGAAACCGCTCTTATGGTTCACCCGGTTCAAGCTAAGCAACTGGATCAAGGTAAGCAACTGTAGCTACTGGATATGTGTCTGGACGAGATGCTGGCTAAGATGCTATCGGTACGGCTGACTCTGCAACCTATGCCTTGCTTACTTTGCTATTGGTGCTTCTTATACTGGTTTAACTATTGGATCTGGACCTGGAACTAGCTTATACGCTACTGGTATATATGCTACGGTTATATATATATATATGCTGGATTTTCACCTGGTGTATCCCTGGTGTATCAATGTAAACAGTTGCTTCAGAGTCAACTGCTGCTTATGGATATGCTTACTTTGCTAGAAGACCACCCATTTCTTATTTCTTTCAACCTTACTAGCCATGGTCTTAAGCCTTGCCTTACTAGTTTCATTCCATTTATTATTTCCACCTCTTTGAGGGGAAGAAATCAATGAAGGCGGTTGGCGAGATTAAGCGAGGGAGCATGCACTCTTCGTTCCCGGGGGCTTGGCATTTTAAGGGAAAAAAGTGTAAAAGTGACCTTAGCCGGATTTTGATTTGAATGAAATATAGTTAGCGCAGCTTAACCCACTTACCTTAGCGCAGGAGATTCTGTAGGAGCCTTCTAAGGCATATGAAAGAATTGAGCTTGGTAATCTCAGCGCCAATGTGAGCTATGTATCCACAATATCTAAATGAATGGCTTCCCCCGAGTGGGGCAGAAAGTGAAACCCACTCTTTGGGAAGGAAAGGAAATGAGCGAAGGCGAGGGGAGAAAATAAGAGTAGGCAGTAACTCCAAGTGAATCCCCCGCAAGGGAAAGAGGTGACAATTCCAGCTAGCGAGGGCACGAGGCAATGCTAAGTGCAGCACCAGCGAAGGCATGAGGCAGCAATATAAGCTAGCGAGGGTGTAAGCGGCGTCGAAACTAAGTGCAACACAAACAAAGGAATGAGATGGCAATGCCAACATGGAGTTAGCAAGGGTGAAGGAGGAATAAATGATGGTGAAGCACTAGCGAAGGGAAGAGGCGATAGGTTGAAATGCCAGTATGGAGCTAGAAAATGAAAGAGAGGCAATGATGTTGGTGGAGCACCAACGAAGGCAAGAGGATAAAGAGAAAGGAAGGCATTGCTTATTTATTGGAGTATTAAATAGCTAACACTAACAACAGAAGGCCGAATTTGGCCCCACAAAGGTCCCATTCTTAGATGAGGCTTTATTCAACTCGATGAAGCATATCCCAATATGGAGGCCTTCTTAAGATAGATAGTGTAACGAAAAACTATCACGATATACTAATGAAAGGATTGGAGATTAGGAGGGCCTCGCCCCGAGCGTCCGGGGGATAGGGGCAAGGATAGAAGAGGGATGAAAGGAGGGCATGAGAAGCCAAGAGAGAGGGGAGGAGAGACTGCCCCGATCTTCTCGGGGAAGGTGAGGAGGAGAAAGGGAAGATCAACCAATCCATCTATAGCCATCATATTGCCAGGGAGCCAACTGGAACTGCCTTAGAAAGGGGAGGGGAGTTATGCCACCCGAAATGAAGGAGGAACAGAAGGAAGGACACCTACCTAAAGCTGGGGAGGAAAGGAGAATGAAAGTGAAGGAGCAAGGGGAAGAGGAATGGACGGAGTCATCCATGGCATAGAGGATCGGCTAGGGATAGGAGGAGGAAAATGAGAATGAGGGAGAGGAAGAAAGGGGGATTCCTGTGAGGGAAGGGGTTCCAAAGCATAAATATCCAAGGAATAGGGTAACAAGGTTACCAAAGGACAGAAGGAAGAGGAATAGGTATAAAGGAAATCTTGGCATTCAACCCCGTGAAAATGTGCTAAAGAAGAAGAAATATCTATGTCTCTGGGGGTTATGTTAACACATCCGGTTAAATAGGACGGAGTTTCGGGAAAATTAGGAGGAACATCACCCCACTTTTAGGTTTGGGGAATCGATCCAAATGTCACCAATTTTTACTCAAGTTCGGGCTGAGGAGGAATAGTGCCAAGCCAATCCAAGTAACCAATGCAAGCCCAAGCGAGTATCCAAGCCGAGCAGCCAAACTGAGCAGCCAAACCGTGCATTCCAGCCCACCGAGGTAAGAACATTATTCCCAAGGCTCTGTACCGGTTCTTATCCCACCTAGCCTGTTGTTTTCTTTCTTACCCCAGCCCATCCAGGTGTTGAGCACTCAAGAAATGGTCGCAATTCAATGGATGTCGGGTTTCAATTACAAGCGTTGAGCCCTAGGATAGTGGAGGTAGGTGTCACTTCCCATAGAGCTAATACCAGAGGAAAATGTCAGCGGCCGCATAGCTACCGGGGGGAATAGATCGCATAGACCATACATGGGAACACATAATCGACGTAGATGCCGAAAGCCCAAAGTTTATGCTGTCGATTGCTTCTTGTTAGTTTGTGAACCGATGTACGATCAATCTTACTTACGATTCACTTGTCTTGAAAAGTTGATTAGCCTATTATTGTATAACAACATATATAATGCAAGCTAAACAAATGAACCTTCCATCTTACAAGAAAGGCGTTCCCAACTACTACTTAAACATCTTACAGGAGAGGCATTTATTTATTATATTCTATACACTTAGGAGGATTCC
>Ga0224573_1000135_pt1 | contig 10343 bp, 9 predicted proteins | sample CRU1metagenome_FD_189088 | JGI IMG/M metagenome (GOLD analysis project Ga0224573, IMG submission 189088) | Spruce roots microbial communities from Bohemian Forest, Czech Republic - CRU1 | ecosystem: Host-associated > Plants > Roots > Unclassified | place: Czech Republic: South Bohemian Region... | reverse complement strand
AAAAGGAAAAAAAGCCTACAAGGCATTAAGAGAATAAGAAGCTAACAGAGGAAAAGAGCCCTAGGAACGCAGACACCATCCCGCATGCCTTCAGTGGAAACGTAAAAACCCCCTTATCAACTCAATGAAAGTGCTCTCCTGGAACTACAGGGGATTGGGGACTGCCAATAAACAATAAAGTGTAAGAAGACTAGTCAATCATCGACCAATGATTCTGCTTTTACAATAGACCAAGTTGGAGAATGAGGATGTGCAATCCCTTCTAAACAACCTCTGACATCGAAGAAACAAAATAAGTATCAATGCTCGAGGAGCCTCTGGAGGAATATGCACACTATGGAATCCAGCGGAGCTATCTCTTCTAGACGCGGCAGCTAGAAAACATTGGCTCTACACTATATTCCATGATCCCACGACAGGTATACAGGTATACGTGGACAAAGAAGCAAACTTGGCCGAGCCACATCGCTGAGCATCTGGACCGGTTACTCATATTAAAACTTCCTTTATCACAAAGGTTTTTAAGCTCAGATCAAAAATTCTCCCAGCAGCTATGTCCAATCATAAGCCTATCGTTCTTCATATTGAGCAAACAAAGGATTACGAACCGGCCCCCTTCAATTTCAATCCTCTATGGCTGCAATCCGAAGGAGCGTGGACAACAATCGAGCAAGCCTGGCCCACGGGGATCACCGTCATTTGTCTGGGAACAAAAACTCAAATCAGTGAAGCGTAGCCTACGTCTCTAGGCTAAATCCTCCTACATCTCTCCATCAAAAGCAAGGAAAACATGTAAAGAGAAACTCCACAACCTGCAATGCCAAATGGAAGATGAAGTATACACAAAGGACCTCCAACTCCAAGAACAAGCTCTTGCAACGGAACTGCTCACTCAAATCTCAAAAGGAGGAAAAGGAACACTGGAGACTAAAATAACGTAGCCTCCGGCTCAAATATGGAGATAGAAAAAAAAGTGTTTCCACAAGAAAACTAAAGGCCGCAGAGTTAGAAATCATGTGGCCAGCTTTGAAAAGCTTCCGACAACAACCCATGATCACTTCTCAGCCTTGTACACTGAAGGACATGTAGCTTACTCTTTGGCAGTAGAGCAAATGCTAGATAATATTTAAAAGCTTATTACAGAATAAGAGAATTGAAAGTTGCTTCTCCCGCTCACAGAGAAAGAAATCGAGGAGGCCCTCTAGGCGATGGAGCCAGACAAAGCCCTCGGGTCGGATGGGTTAACACCCCATTTTGACAAAGTTTGGTGGAATATTCTTTATTAAAATTAAAGATGATCTGAAAAGACTGCTAGAAAGTTCCGAAGTAAAACTGTGGGTTGGAGGGGTGATCAACTCGTCCTTCCTTGCTCTCATTCCGAAAGAAGAAAATCCCACCTCCTTTTAGAGGTTCAAGCTGATTTCGCTTTGCAATGTCTCCTAGAAGGTGTTTACAAAAAGAATATCAATACAAAGAAGCCCCCTCCTTCACACCCTCATCTCACCGGAACAAGGAGGGTTTCTTTCAGGCCAACAAATCAATGAGAATATAATCATCATCCAAGAAGCAGTACACTCCAGCAGCCAAGCGAAGGAGAAAGGACTAGTAATCAAGTTAGACATGGCAAACGCTTTCAACAAAGTAAGACATTCATTCCTGCACAAGGTCCTGGCAAAATTTGGCTTCCATTCGCACTTCATTCAATGGATTCAGGCATGCATGGGAGGACCCTGGATCGCCCCTCGTTGGTCAATTGGAGACCTGCAAAGTTTGTGGGGGGATCCGGAGGATTACGCCAAGGCTGCCCTCTTTCCCCCACTCTACATGTTCATGGCAGAGGCTTTGGGGCGGGCTTTGGAATTCGCCAGGATATCAGAGATACTTCTAGGAATAAGGATAGTCAGGGGTGTAAAGGCAGTGAACACCACACAATTCGTCGATGATACATTGTTTATTGGGGGAGCGTCGGTGCAAATTGCCACAAGATTCAAGTCCATCCTAGACCACTATTTAGACGCCTCAATAAAAATGGTAAACAAAGCAAAGTGTCAAGTATATGGTTGGAATGTGCCAGCCCAGATTATAGCTCTAATCGTGAGATCTCTAGAATTTACAGCAAATAATCAGATCTTCAAATATATAAGGGTCCCGATTGCCAAATCTCCCCTCTCATTGACAAGCTGATAGCCGATTCTTGCCAAGGTCAAATATAAAATGACAAACTGCTTTCCACTGGCTAAATCTTCATGGCAGGTTATTACTTATATAATTTGTTCTGTCTACTCTTTTTCTTTACATGTGCTCCTCTCTGTTAGCCTCCTCCAGTTTCAGTTAAGCAACAGCAAAAGCCATAAGATATTGTCTTTGGCAAGGAAGCAAAATGGACCGAAAGAAATTCCATCTGGCTAGTTGGTAATTAGTAAGACTGCCTCTTGCAAATGGAGGATTGACGATCCGAGATCCTACTCTTATGAACCTAGCACTGGGGGCTAAATTGGTCTATAGGATCGTTCATGGGAAGGTGGAAAGGTAGAAAGATGTAATCGGAGTCAAATATTTGCAAGTTGCCTCTAGAAAGAGTTGTTTAGACGTCCCCTTATCGGACTCCTTGAGCTCACCCGAATTGGCAACTCATCACACGCACAACTCCCCTGATCTCCTCTCTCTCTTGGAAGCCTGGCAATGGAGCTCATATAAACGTTTGGGATCAAAGCATCATGGGCAATCCTCCTTTCTCACAAAGTATTGGACTGCCCTTCTAAGACCCTGGCTAGCAGACCGAGGCATTGAATCTATTTTTTATCTATCCACATGAGAGCATTAAACTCCGCGAAATTGGAAAAGCTGGAAACATATTTTCCCCCCACCGCCTCTCACCAGACCCTTGGATACTTTTCTTCGCTTACTAAAAGGCTCTACCCCCGTTGACGCCACAAGTGAACATGAACAAGCATGGGGACAAAAGGGCAGCGAATATACAGTCTGCTAAGGATACAAATGGTTACTTGAGCAACAAAATCTGCAATCAATATAAAAAATATGGATGGTGAGAAGACAAAATAATGTTTGGAGGATGTGTTCTGATTACAGAGATCTAAACAAAATCACCATCAAGGAGAAATTACCTATTCCAAATATTGATGAGCTATTAGATGAGCTTCATGGCGTGGCTTATTTAACAAAGTTAGTGCCCTCCATGCTTCTTCTATTCTGGAAAGGGCATCTGTGACCACATGGTCCTTCCCTTTTTTATCTTATTTAAAAAGAAAACCCTTTATTTTGGCTACCCATTTTTGTTGCTCTTCTGACGACAATCTTTGCTGAGCACTCTGATAAGACCATGACTACAACCTCTTCCCATACCCCTAAAGTAGTCCCTCTTTAAAACCCTCCTGTTCCCGATCCCTCCTTGCTATTAATTACGTAAGGACTTTCATCCCGATCAGCTGATCTACTTTTCACTCATAATTGTCAGATTAAAGATCAACTGGCCACTCTCATTCTTTATAATGACAGTAAAAAGCTTATTTCCCAGGATTTTGTGGCTCGTCTTCAAATGCCAACCACCACACATCCCTTCCCTTATCATCTGGGTTAGTACAAAAGAAGGATGGCCCTCGCCTACTAGTGAATAAACGTTGTTGCGTGACAGTGGATCACTCCCAAAGGTGTACTATACAGAGCTGACCTACACAAGCAGGAATTGAACGAACAGACCATCATAAATTGCATTCCGCCCCAGCTCACCCGCCAGCTAGGATTCAAACTCGAACTTGCCGGGGTTATATATCAATAGCTGCCGGGGGTCTTGATTGACGCCGGCATGAATAAGAACGATAGCATTTTCCCCCATCATTTGCCTTAAAACCTGCCGTGGGGGGATGGAAATAAGGAGGAATTGCTTTTCATAATATAATAGTAGGGGGCCTTATTATAATAGTAGGGGGGTATAAGGTAGTATCGTGCCAGGTGGTTGGGTCGAAGTACTGGTGGCGGTGGATAAATGGATAAGAAGTGATGGATGATCATTCGCCTGCCAACTCTAACTCATAAAGAAGGTCGTGTTTATTTTGGAAGCATAATATCGTAATAGAAGTAACTTACATCTTGACCAATTTCCCATAACAAGAAGGATGGCACATGAATTAGAAGATTTCAAAATGATCTCCTGCTACCTACCACCAACCAAAAAAAGTATGATTTAACATCTTATGGAATCTATTATTATCGATGAGATTTTGGTTCAATTTGGTGCGAATAGTGATGCTGAGCCCGAAGGGACCTCCTGGATATTACTACCCACAACTACATTTCAATAACCCGAAGGTCTATTTAAGCCAGAAGAGTAGTTGTTGCAAGCAGAACCGCTCGCTCTGCTCCGCCCACAAAGTGCCTCCATGGCATAGGAATCTAACCCAGCAAGCAAGCGGAGAAACTTGACTCACTAGACTGCCCACATCCCGAAGTTGAGTGGGCGACATTGTTTCAATCATTAAGCTTTCTTTTCGGTGCCTCAACCCAACTGATAGCAACACCGGTCTTATATACGTAATAGCGTAAGACATGTAGCAGTTTGCTATTCGCCCGATCCAGACTTGGATTTGACTGATCATCGAAATGGCTGGTTTCGTAAGTGACATTCAGATATGGTCGACAGGTTTCGCACGGAAGAACCTTCTGCTGCTTTCCCTCTCATGCGATACATTCGGTACGGTCACTTCCCCACTAGCTACTAGCAACAAATCCTCCCTCGAGAAAGGGTATCTGCTTCTATTATTGGTCGATGTAAGTATCAATACGTGAAAAGTTACATTAGTCTCAATTCAGACGGTCCAACGTGCGGATTTTCCAACTCCCGGGGCATTCGCTCCACCAACACAATCTGAGATCCGCTTGTACTCCACCCATTCACTGTTTCGCTCTTCCAATTCATCTACAAGTTCGCGTATGGAAGATGGCACTTTGTGGATACAAGATCACCAATCGAACTACAGCTAGGTGAATAAGAGTGTGCCATTGATGTCTGATCCATCCGGAAAACCTTATAATATAGTTCCGTGCTGGATCGATTTGTTCTGATAGATGGTTTAGCTCTGATAGCTGATAGATAGATGTGCTCTTATAGGAGGAAGTAAGTTCTATGATCACAGGTTGGCTATTTCCGTTATCCCCCAACACCATCAATGGCTGCGAGTACCAGTGCTAGTAATCACCAGCCAGAGCAATCGAACTCAGAGTCCCACCTGCTCTTCCATTCTCCTTTGATACATTAGAACATTCGTATCGAACCATCACCTCAATTTTGGTTTCAGTTTTCTGGTTGGCACACCTGGTTTTAGTTTGGGCTATTCCACTTCGAAGGTTGGTTTTCCACTAATAGCCGCTTCCTCGTCACACCGATCATCCTCCAAATAGATATGGCCCACCAGAGATATTCCTCGAGACTTAAGGATTGGCCCGTGCATAAAGGCAAGTGGTCGTATTTGCATAAGCTAAACCTGGTTGGTTTGGAACTGCCCTAACGAACAAAAGCGGAATGCGGAACGTCAGCAGTAAGTAGTTCGATCCCATTCGCTCTTCTTGCGTTTCCTGTGTCCCATTACCTTTAAAGGTTCTAGTGCTCACATTTGGGAAAGAAGGTTTTGGTTGAAAGAGAAGTGAAAGCAGAACCGAGGATAACAGGTTGATACGAGTGAGAGATGACGATTGGAACAACTCGATCCATGAGTCCCATAACTACAGATACAGGCTCGAACCTGAATCGATATAACGGACCCACTTAGCTATTGGTTAAGTGCTGCCGTTTCAGCCCAAATTCAGGGTTGTCTGCGAAATGAACCAGAAACAGTTCGATGCCGAGAACGAATAAACCGAACCTTAAACCATCACCACCAATTCTAAGCATTACAGCTGCAGTGAGATCTCCTGAGAAACACATTTCCAGGCCAACCCAGAAGCAGAATTTATTAGTATTTATGGGGCCACGTAAGAAAAGAACCTGGTCACCGAGGGCGCTTTAGGACGGAGATCGTTTTCTGGAGGCAAACAAGCAAGAGCGATACAGATTTGTGCCGAGAAACGGGAACGGTGAGAAAGAACCTGCCAATCCAAATTTCTATCCGGCATTTGCTTTCTCTTCCATAATGTTCTTCCTCTCAATCAGAAATGTGATTGGTCCTCGGAAGAAATAGATCTCCCACCACCTGCTGTATAATATCCTTTCAAGTTGGAATGGCACGCTCGACCGTAATAAAATAAATATCTGATCTGTGTGAACGACGGAATTAATTAATTCATTTCTTAATTAAAGACCAGTTCAGTTCACTCGGAGATTGATTAGTTCACTGTCCACCCGCAACGAAGGACCCCAAAACCCACCGGTACTCCACTCACTCAGGACTGTTTGTTGTTTTTCCTTGGCAACTCCACCTACAGCTATTACAGCTACAAAAGCGGCCCAGGCTACTCTACTTTCTCTCCTTCTTGCCATAATCTTTGCCATAATCTTTGGGAATGAATGGATTCATTTTCTTTCCCCTGTCTTGCCATAATCTTTGGGAATGAATGGATTGCAAGTGGGGAGAATGCGTATCATGACTAGACGAACAGGAATCTATTCATGGATGATGATTTCCGATCAAGCAAGATGGATTTAGCATTGGCGCCCGGACTTTACCACCTTTGAGATGGCATTCATGCGCTCGATCACCGGGACTGACTAATAGGTACTTTATTCTCAATAGACCCCGAACGACGTTGACTCTAGGGCCTTTAGGTAAGTAAGCACTCGATCCAGATCATTGTGGCGCTCGACACATGACATCTCTAATACATCAATTATACGAATATGACTCGACCGGATCGGATATTCCTTCATCATGTAACAGAGTTTATTCCCGCGATTCAGGCAATTTAAGGGGAACAAGCTTTACCGAATCGTAGCGAAGGGGAACAAGCTTGAACAATAGATATGGGTTCGAGAAGGAATGTTAGGGTTCTTTATTTCCAAGCATAACAGCGCATATTCGTAGATAGATTGAAGCGATTTATGGTTCAGTCAACACCTAGATTGATTTGATAGGAAGGAGGCGAGAGGCCCGCGATGACAAATCTGTTTCCCCATCGTTACAACCTATCCTCAAATTGGAATTGGTAAGCGGGACACTCAACCATCGTTCATACGGGAAAGGAGAGTACTCGACCGGGGTCATTCATACCAAGGGGGATGGATATAAGGGTTGAGTAAGTGTTGGTAGGCTACACCTAGACGAAAACACCGAACGAACGCGCGAGCGCCTATTGAACGGGGGCCCACCGGTTAGGTCATTCACGCTTATCCATGCGCTGTATGAACAGGTCGAGATAGAATCACTCTTTTTCATGCTCCGCGGGCGGGGTCCGGGCTTCGCATGACTAACAGCACATTACAGGTCTGTTATAAGCACTCGCTTATCATTTCAAAAGCGCTTAAGAGGAATCTCATTTATGTACTCGACCTACTTTCTATTTCTCTATATCTTAAGAGGAATCTCATTTATGTACTCGATCTTTGAAAGCTCTCTATCTAGAATCTTAAGAGGAATCTCATTGGAGAATGTGACACGAATGTAGTCGGTCTTATTGGGTATGTAATCTATGCTAAATCGGAATAAAGGGGAATCCAACTCCTTTACGTCTCGAAGTGCAGGAATATTCTTATCGGGGTGCTTTCGGCAATCGGCGGAGGGGTGTTCACTCAAGGGGGTGTTCACTCAGGGTGAGCTATGGTTGCGCCACATCTGGCTGCCTTTCGGAAGAAGGAGGGAATGATAGCTGAGAAGCAGGGAGGCGTCTCGATTATGGGGGGGTGGGATCGGTCAAGTTTGGAATCTGTGCAGCATCTCTCAACACGGCGGTATCTTGAATCAACAAGTGGATGGTTTCGGGATAGATTCGAGCGAATCGAAGAAGGCTAAGAATAATACCAAACTGATAATAATTCTTTCATTCCGGTCGTTTTGCTCTCGACCCGGATGAACAGAGAGGTAGGGTCCAGCATTGATTCTTCCTATTCTTCCTTCCCATTCCCCCCGGGCGGCGTGGGAATCAATGACTTTTATTGGCCGGATCATGAGCGTACGAAAGGGTTGGATCGTTCTCTGCGACTAGAGAATAGGGTTGATCTATCTGAATAGGTCATTCTTTGATCGGGCTGGCTCTCTCGTCGAAAGCAGCGAAGATCATGAAGAGATTCGAGCAAGTGATTCAACGAATTCCGTGCAGTAGCCGCGGTAGGACGTTCAACACCCGACCCTGATATGTGAATGAATTCTAAGGATCCGGACCCTTAAAACAAAGCTTATATAAGATTCGCTATTGCATAAGTCGAGTTCCTCCGGCTGTTATAAGCACTCGACCGAATATACTTTCTATAAATATGCTCGACCGAAGATCCGATATGCTCGACCGGGGAGGGAATCTAAGGTTGAGTGCCGGGCGTACTCCCAGGTAAGCGAGCGAGTGCTTGCTTATCTCAAAGCTATCGATCAGTCTTTTTCATTGCGTAATAGGAATCCTTTGTAATTTATATGGAATTGGTACCTCATATGTACCCGTCTCTGATCGCATCTTGCTATTTGGTACCCTGTAATAAAAGTCGATAATAGTATTGAAAGGCACCCACCATCTGTAAAGGAGATAAACATGGTATATTACAGTCTTGAGTGGGCTACTAGGATTACACCCTGATATAAAGCAGGACATGGGGGCAGCACTTATTATATATAAAGGTCCGCTCAAGACTGTAATAATGTTCACCAAGTGCCCCAAGCTTTCCATTGTGAGTAAAGAGTAAAACCTCTGTTACCCTGGATTGGTTGGAGAAAGAACGGCGGTCCAGGTACAGGCTTGGTGGAAGAAAGAAGAGGTTGCGCGAATGGTCTCTCTGGCTTGGCTCACCCTGGCTTTGTCTCTCGTGGCCTTTACCATGAGAGGCAGGATAAGGGCTACCCCTGGCAGGATTGGTTGCTCATGCTCCCAGCTTGACTTGGCGGGATAAGAGGGAACATGACCTTGATACATCCCGGATAACAGCTTGGGGGATCTCCTAGCCTTGGTGGGAGAAGAGTCCCCCTCCCCGGCTAAACAACTTGGAGGGAGCAAATAACCAGCAATACCTTTGGGTGATTGATGGTGTTTGCTCCTTAAGCTATAGAGTACTCCTCAGCCTTTTGAGCAACTAATCTCATTATATTAACATATACTTGCTTGTTAGGAACAGCATTTCCGCTAGGATCATTTAAAGAAATAGCTGGACCTATTGTAAAGTTAACACCTCCAGTTGGTTGCTTCAGTCTATAACCAATAGTAAACTTCCCGCGGTCAAACACTGTACTGTAACCGTATTTCATTAATAGTCGCATGACAGCCAATGCTATAACATGATAGTCGGCACAGCGAAGGTAAGGATATTTGAATACCAATTCTGCTATTCTCAACCCTTTAGAAGATATGAAAGTAAGTGGGTTGGTCCCTTTCGAAGAGAGAGTGGCCTTACATGCAGGGTTGGTTCTGATTGGCCCTTCGTACAGGCAGGTTGGGCCCTTCGTACGGGCAGGCATTGGTGAGCGAATAGGTCCTGTGCCGGCCGGGAGAAAATGCCAACTGAGTTCGGGGTCCTTCGTTGACAGTGAGTTCGGGGTTTATTAGGGGGGTGGGGTTCTCAGGATCAACCTTTTTATTGGTTCTGATTGGTCTTGATTGGGTTGGTCCCACTATAATATAGTAAGGTCATGATTCCGCAGTGTTTCAGGCATTTTTTAGTCTTTCCGGTTTAAAGTGAGTGACCAAATCAGGGGTCATGCATGACGAATACCTTGGGCATTCAATGCCCAATCCCGCCAGAGTTGGTCCTTAAACCCGGATTTTATATTTGTTTGATCCCAACCCTCGGAATAGGGAAACGAGAGACGGACTATATAGCCCGTCGGGTTGGTCATTCAAACGACTTGGTTATGCGCGGCTCCGGAGGGGAATTCCGCAGTTGAGACGGTTCGAACAAACCAAAAACCACTATTCCCTGGCAAGACCCAAGGCGAGCTGATGTTATTCTCTAAACGAAAGAGAGTTGGGGTAAGGGCCTTTAGGCACTCGACGGCATTTATGCACTCGACCTATACGATAGGGAGAGGAGAGTTCGTTATTACATACGTAATAAGACCCGAACTAGATAGGGCATTTATGCACTCGACCAACCCAAGGGAGAGGGATGCAGCAGCCGACGTGCGCACAAACGTCGAGGAACGGAGTGCAGTGAGCGATAGCGTATAATAAATAATAGAAATGGGAAAGAGCAGAATGGCTGA
>Ga0224573_1000134_pt1 | contig 10355 bp, 6 predicted proteins | sample CRU1metagenome_FD_189088 | JGI IMG/M metagenome (GOLD analysis project Ga0224573, IMG submission 189088) | Spruce roots microbial communities from Bohemian Forest, Czech Republic - CRU1 | ecosystem: Host-associated > Plants > Roots > Unclassified | place: Czech Republic: South Bohemian Region... | reverse complement strand
CCTCTCCCTGCCCGAAGCTTCCTCCTAGGCAGAGCCCCCGCAAGCAACCCAGCCCAGCTTCGATCTTGATCTCCATTCATCTCCTCTCATTCATCAACCCCCGATCGGCACCTACCTTATGGATGGATGCCGCTTGCCGCCAACCTTTAATGATTCGATCAAACCTTTAGTTGATTCGACCAACCTTTAAAAGAACGTTAGCTTAGAGGTAGGCTATACCTGAAAACCGGAGAGAAAAAGAAAACCTTAAAACCGTAGGGGAAGAGTATAAAGGTTTCTTGAAAGCACTTAAAAGGTATGAACGTGACCTTAACACCACTTAGGGGATAAGAGTACGTGGGAAATTAGAACCTGAAAACCGGTAGTTTCAACGTTATAGATTTGCTAGGGGGTAAGAACGGCACAAACATTTAGAAGTTCAGGTTTAAAGAACTTAAAACCGTAGGGGAAGAAAGGGAAAGATCAACCCTTAAAACCGTATATAAGGGCAGGGCTGTATAATCGATTTGCTTTCTTAAAAGGATAGAACTAAAGAAGGGTTACCTTCAAACAACCCACCCTTAAGAAGGGAAGCTCTTTGAGGGGAATAAATATAAGTGGATAACCTGACCTTCGCTATGCGGGATATCCTTCTCGCTATGCTCAAGGGATAACACAAATTCACACACAAATTAAGGGGCACTACAGAGCAAGTCTGATAAGACGCCCGCGCAAGGACCTAAATTCCCATTAGGAGGTTGAACCAAGGACCTGTGGAAGTCGGGGCTACCCCGTCCCCATGGCAACCAGTGTCCTGAGGGAGGAGTTCAGAGGCCTTCTAGTAGCACGGACCTATTTCCTCTCCAGGTCATGCGAAGGAGGCCAGTCCAGGATCGTACTGTTCCTCTACAGACAGAGACAACAAACGCACGGATCTGTACCTCTACGCGCAGCGCAAGCAAGCTAGACAATCTCATTAGAGAGAAGCGTAGCTCAGGTTATCACTTACCTGAGATAGATTGAGATAGCGGCGGCCAGCCCGATCAACCCTTCACATTTTAACCCGGGCTTCGAAGAGCCCTTCCTGATTTCACTCTAGCGAAGCTTCTCAAGATCAATACTTCTAGTTGGCCTTGAGAATCTTATGGAGGAATTCATTCACCCTGCTATTACCAACCCTCTCCTTATCAATCAATAAAGAAATCAACTGGATATTATCAAAGAGCGAAGGACGCATCGTATAATATTGGTGCTAAAACTGAAGCTTATGTAACATATAAAGGATCGGCGCGGTCATCCAATCGGGTTCCGCCTACTGCTAATCAAGGTGTTCCCTCTGTTTTGGGATTTATGGGTTCCACATATTACTAACATATCGCTCAGGGCTGCCGGTTCGGGGTGTTCCACCTCCGACTGTTAAGGGTGTTCAACCTTGTATTCCTCCTGTTGCAGATGCGGGTCCTGATGAGTCAACTTAGGTAGTTGGGCATCGTTTGTCTTTTATGGTAAGCCGCAGTCTTGAACGATTATTAATATTTGAATGACGCGCTTGCTCCTGTCAAATGGTACAGCAGTGTGGCAGCCCTGAGCGATATACTAAACGGTAGAAGCGGGTCGGTCAACTTTGTTGTGTGTAAGTGCTTTCCAGTTGTTGGGATGGGCTCTGCGCACATAGATCGGGGTGGATCAGGAAGCACTTGTCCATGTCTCGGACCAGGCCGGAGCTGCCTCTTATGCTATTGATCTAGTAGTGGTTGGACCTTTTCCAGGTTGAGATAAAAACCCCGTAGCGAAGGCAGGAACATAGGTTGCAGCAGGCAGCCTTGAGCAATATATAAATTGATTGGAGATGGAGATCGATATCCAATTACTGTTTGGGCGGATTCAGTTGCATTCGTTGGATATCCCATTTACGAAGGAAGTTCCATCAAACCCCTATACGAGCTGGAATATCACCGAATTGCGACCATACCATCAGACGTTCAGTTCTAAAGCTAGTTGTTTAAGATCCTTCAGTTCCAAAGCCAGTTGTTTAAGGTTCACCCGTAGCAGCATCATAGCCAGGACCAGCCACCAAGCAAGCATCAGAAGGGCGGAGTTTTCCCAACAATAGCAGATTCAGATCTACACCCTTCAGTCGCGGATTAAGCCTCTGTTCAAAAGCTAGTATCCTCGCCGCACTATATATCCCACGCCTATCTCTGTTCCAATTCCAATTCCAGATCGGGATGCATATCCACGTGACGTACACGTTTTTCCAAGAACAGAGCTAGTCGTTGATTGACGACCCAGGTAATATCGCACCTACTAATAATGATATATTGCTAAAGGCAGCCCCGGAAAGAAATGCGCGGATGCAGCCTTATGGATGGAGAAGCATAAAGGGGATACAAAGGGAAGAAGCGAGTTTATGTACCAGTATCTGAGCTAGTTCCAGAGCTGGTTGACTCGGTTTACCCAATGCCCATTAATGAAGTTGAACCGTCTCTACCAGTTTCAAAGCGAGTAGTTTAAGACACCATATTTGTTAGTCCATAGCGGTAGATCCAGCCCTAGAGGGCGTGAACTATACCCTTGTCAAACCCGTGCAAGTACGAGGCACAGGAGCGCCGGGCCAGAGGGCCTGGTCCCAGGGAGACAGTAGGCCCGTGTCAGGAAGCATAAAGGCAGGAGTTTCATTTATAGATTCAAATCCAACAAGTACAGAAGCCGAGAGAGTAGCTACGCGGAAGCAGTTCATTACCCAGTTTGAGCTCGAGCAGATCTAGATCCTGTGCCATAACCCGTTGATTCGGGACCAGAACTAGCATTCTAACTAGTAGATCCATTTATAGGTAAGCGCTAAAGCAAAGCGAGGTCCTACTACTGCTACTACAATAAGGTTATCACACTTAATTAATAATCGTTAAAGTATTAATTAATCAAAGGAGAGCGGGGCATAAGGTAATTTTCTCTCGGGATCATCTTATCTTCGCAGTTTACCTTGACTACTTACCTTGCCCTTAGACTGTTCCCGATAGGTGAACCCTACCTAAAGAGCGGGCCGTGCTGTCCTTCCCCTCACTGAACAGGCTATCGCGAAGGGGAAGCTTTCTTTGCATAAGGTATGACCAATGATGTTACTCTATGATGGATGAGCTTACACAATGCCGGTTCGACTAGGTTATACGGAGAGCTACACAATCAATGCAGGTGAGATTAGGAAGGTTACACGATGCATTCCAGTTCAATTTTGATGTTTATTTGCTTGCGTTGGCAAGGGCGTTGGCGATAGCGATAGCAATAGCGATGGAAATGGCGTTGGCAAGGGCAGATACACTTTCCCCTTTCAGTTCGCCTGCCCCATTCAGTTCGCATTCCGTTCAATACGCCATCCCCCCAGTACGCATTCAATCCGCATTACCGCTTTCCCCATTACCCTTTCAGTTTGCCCGCCACATACAACTAGCCACGGGGGCCCCCTCAAACCCCCCGATACTGCACAAGGACCAGGATGCCACACAGGATACCAGCAGAATGAACCTGAGAACACCAGCTGCTTGAGAGCTTGGTTACACGATACGATGACCACACGATACAAGATGAGGTTACCGATAAGAGGTTACACTTTGAGGTTAGCTTACACAATAAGCGAGGTTAGTAAGTCAGTCAGTGAGTCAGTGAGTTAGTCCGTTAGTCAGTAAGTGGGGGTGACACAATGAGGTTTTCCAATAAGGTAGGTGTTTACGATGAGGGTTGGTTACCAATGAGGGTCGGTTACCAATGAGGTTACACAATTCAGGTCGAGGTAGATGCCCAGTTAGCACAAGTATCCGGGAGATGCCCAGTTAGCGCAAGTCTTCAGTAGATGCCAAACTAGCGAAAGTATGAGGGATTGATAGATAGATATGGAAGGATGAAGTCTTTGGTAGATGCCCACTGGAAGGAAAGAAGTATGAGGGATTTCTAAATAAATGATGCCCTGTTAGCGAAAGCTTTTGGTAGATGCCCTTTTAGCCAAAGTATTTGGGAGATGCTTTAACCCCCGTATTTCAATGGTTGGTAGGTCTTTAACACCCGCACCTTCGCACCCTTAACCCCCTATTGAAGAACCGGCTACAGCCCAAGAAAGCCCGCATTGAAACTATAAGTCCTTGCCCTATCGCTGGAGGAACCGTACTTCAAGCTCGCTATCACCAGATAAGTCTTTCAAGCTTGCCTTCTTACCGGGTACGTCTTATCACTGGAAGGAGGAACCGTCTTTCCAGCTTGCCTTCTTACCTGCGTAGTGAAAGCTGGCTGGCATCACTGGAAGTGTCCTTCAAGCTTCCCTTCCTGATGCGTAGTTAAAGCTTCCCTTCTGACCGGAGGAGTCTTTCACCGGCATCACGGGAACTTTCTTTCAAGCTGGCCGGCATCACCGGATCTTGACTTCAAGCTTGCCATCTCACTGGAGGAAGTGAAGGAGTGTGAGTGTGGTGCAACGATTACCCTTACAACCGAGATACTCCCTGGCATGACGTGTTACCACCGGACCTGGACGGATACACAGCCCGAGAACCCTCGATCCCTAGAACCTCATACCTCCAGCCTCATCCCTCCATCCATAACCCTATCTGTCTGCCATCCATCCTCGATCCTTCACCTTGATCCTTCACCTTGATCCTCAACCTCGACCCCCCCTACCCTACGGAGAACTCTACCTTCTACCCTATGGAGAACTAGACCACCCTACCTCGACCTCGAACTCTACCCCACATAGAAGACCTCGACCCTAGAACTCGACCTCGAACTCTACGGAATCATGGAAATGTTCCTACCTCGACGGTATGGAAGAAAGGAATGAACAAGCGTTATATACGATTATTCACTGTTTGAGTGAGGTTCATACGACAGTCAGACATAGCTGATGCCAAGAAAGAGGTCAGTGCCTGTGGTCGCCGATAAGGAAGTGGTCATTGACAGGAGGTGGTCGATGATAACCAGGGGCCCGATAAGTAAGTATTACCTACGATATTATTACTTACGGTGGATGAGATACAATGAGAGGAGCATAGGCCAATCAATTTTGAGGGACAAGCTGGCTGATTTGTTTATGCCAACCGGAAGTCTTCTGCCCACCAGGAGTATTCAACCGGGATATTTGGGAGGAAGGAGTTTGAGGAGCTGGATTCTTTTTATTCTGCCCGCTATGAGTCTTCTGCCAGGGGTGAGAATCAGTCACCATAACTCTTACCTTTAGCCTTTCCACCAACTTATGTACAAGTCCACCAAATCTAACAAAACCTTTTATACTAGAACGTACCGCAAGGAGGAGGGACTAGTAGGGCCATTAAGGGAGGTGCACCAATTACCCAAACTTCTTCTCCACCCAGCAGTACATTTCTCTAAGAGAAATCCCCTTTCAATTCATACCCGACAGAGGAACCCCCAAGGTTCCATGCCCAATAAAAGAGAAGTTACCCATCTCGGGAGAGATGTACCTTGTTTTTCCTCCATATTTAAGAGAGAAGATGTACCCCCGACATAGAGTTAATGGCTAGCTAGACGTGTTGCTAGAGTTAGTTGACAATGCAATTGTGGAGAAAGGAAGGGGCGGGCAAAGAACAACATTACTATGTGCTGTGAACAATAGCTATTTGCATGGGACCTGGGCTATGTGCAGTGAGAACTACTCTTCACACCGATAGCGAGTTAATACCTCGTTATATACGATGCACCATTCGGGAATCACGCAATGGAAGGGTCCTCAGGAAAGGGGATAGGTCTTCTTCTCAGCGGAGAGGGGAGGGAGGTTGAGCCTTTCACCTTTAGCCTTAAGCCAAGAAGAGCCTTTACCCTTGAGACTCTCTTTAGCAAAATCCAACAAGTCCAATAGCTCCTAATCTATGGAAAGCCCCGTTCATGTTAGTTCAACGCTGTCTGTAAGTGTGGGAAACAGTGAGGTGGGTGAGGTACAAAGAATAATAAAATCTAAAGATGAGGTACGTTAAGTGACTCGACCCAAAAAGGGCGAGGAACGAAGTCAATAAGAAAGAAGAAATGAAATATAAGGAAGGCATGGAATGAATCATATCCATTAGAAGGTGTCTGAAGACAAGTTTCTTTGCATATGAAACATAAGATAGGTTGGGTCTGAATCATTATGATTTTCATATGGGGTCAAGAACTCAATAGTCGTCTTTGGCTGGGCGCCATAATCTTCAAGTCAAGGGTCATAGAGATAGAACTTACTCGAGGTAGGAGGGGCTGGTATCTCTATACACGTTTTTCCACCAATAATCTCCAGCAGTCTCCATGCACTCACGCACAATGATCCCACGACAAGTTGGTTGTTCCTGTTCACCCCACCCACTTCAATTCATCGTGTAGGCGGCTTCAAAGGGAAATAGCAAAGTGAAAAGTGCCTCCATAGTAGGATAGATCTCATAAGGTTTCTGGCTGTAGTTCTTCAATCCAAGCAGTCCCAAGAATACAAGACTGGTTGGGGGGTTGGGTTGCTATAGTAAGTCCAACTTACATTCATTCTTCCAACTAAAGGTAGAAGGCCATGTTCTTCTAAGTGCCCACCCAAGCAAACAACATAAAACAAAGTCACCAGTCTGTTCTGTACAACATCTACGTTAAGGTAAGCTAGTCTACCCAGGTTGGTAAAGAAAACAGATGGGTTGGTCCTGCTTGCTTTGGTTGCTGGGACTGCTCAAAGTTATCGCTACCGCTTGTTATAATAGGTACGCCCAGAAAGCCTTGTTAGATTGGCTGGCCAGAACGAGCTTGCCTGCCCGGGAGCCTTGTTAGAATTGCCCGAAGTCCTGGAATAAGCTCGCTTGCAAGATATATAGCCTTAAGCCCAGGAGCTTCAAATAGCCTGAAGAGTCACTTGGAGTCTTTTTAGATTTGATCTTCCTAGAAAGAAGCAAGCCTTGAAGCCAGCCGGTAAAATAAGGAAGGGCTAACAGAAAGAACCAAGCCTAGTTCGAAGAGCTCAAACCTAAAACTCAGAAGCTTTGTGATAAGAAGAGGACCGGCCGAAGAAGGGGGAAATATTTCTGATTTTCCTAGAATGCCCGACCTTGGGCTGGTTATGAGTTCTGCTTTCTCAATCTGTTGGGAGGAGGAAAAAATTCAAAATGAAAAAACAATTGAATTATTGCTTATTCCTATCCAAATGGGTGGGTGTTTTCGGGGTTTTAGGCCACTGATCCATCTGAGTCCCAAACTCTCTTTTTTATTAAGCCAAATCGGGATTTAATGCATTTATGCTTAGTACTCTTCTATAGAATTTAGGGATGCTGCAGTTAGAGCATTATGCACTTAGTTTAAAACCGATTAGATTCCTTTTTTCCCCCTACACTCTTTATGGTTTATTTTTATATCATAACCCCACTTCGCATCCAAAGGCACTTTTTCTTTTGTAAGATTGGCATTTTGGATTTTTCACACTGCTAGGGAGGATGTCCGACTGGCTAAACTAGTCTTGCTGCAATTTCTGGGATGAGGATTACTAGGTGGGAGGAATGCAATCACTGCCTATTGAATCGACCTGTAAGGAAATTTAATATTTATGATAAGGAACTGGATAATATGATTGTATACAATCATATCTCTCATTATATATATATATATATATTATGTAATTATCTTTCCTAAGAAGGGCGAGGAACGGAGTACTCGACGAGGTAGGAGGGCGAGGGGGGTTACTTACGTGTTTCCTGAATGGATAGATTGTGATGGCAGGCGAAATGAATGAAAGGGCGACTGCTGGGAGAAGAAAACCCGGTGGATAGGAGTAGGAGAAGAAAGCCGACCGGATAAGGATTTAATTCAATTACTTAAGTGATTACTGCTTGCCTGAGAGAGAACTATATCTCCTTATATCTTCTTTCGATACCTGCCTGGAGATTATCTCTTTATACCCAGATCTCTCGAACTGAGATATTCTCGATTGAGACCTGCCCGGATATCCATCCATTTCGACCTGATGATGACGATGCACTTTACGGATTGCTTGCTTTGATGCTAGAGGGAGCCGGCTGCTGCTTTCGGCTGGTCGAATAACCCCCGGCTTGCTTATGATTGCTGGCTGGAAACATCTATACTTCAATCCTCCCATGGGGACTAGGTAGGTCCCATACAGATAGAAACCTGGCAGGGTTGGTTGTTTATGTTTTGATCCAAGTTCCCATCAGACAATGATATTGGAATGGGTGGAGAGTAAATAATATAGGGGAATGGGTGCACCTCACACTGAAGATTCATCTCTTGCATAAATATAAATAAAGGGTACCTTACTACGGCTTAAGACAGAGATATTGCATTTAACTTACTACGGCTAATAGTCCCGACTAATGTCCATGGAACCTAAAGCTAAGACGGCAAGCAAGTAGTCTAATGACCACTGACGATGATTGACTACTTGGCACTGAGTATAGCTTCTAGCAAAGACTTTCCTTATGATGGCTGCTGCGCGGACCAGGCAGAAGGAAGAGAATAAACACTAGGTTCAACTCCGCCTATCAGGGGCAGGTTTAAGAGGGATTCCTCGGCCTAAGAGCAATGTCTCCCACTGAACTGGAAACATCAAAGGTCATGAAAACATAAAAGGCAGGAGAATAAGGGCGGAAGTGGGATCACGCGGAGTATGAGAGGTTTCAATAGTTTTGTCCAAAGCAATAATCTTAGAGATATACTTTTTATAAATGCGAGTTATACTGGGTAAAACTTTAAGGCCAACCCCGTGTGTTGCAAGCTAGATAGGTTTTTGATCTCTCCGGACTGGGAGGATAAGTTTGGGGGTTTCATTGGCTAAGCTCTTGGAGCAAATAGAGAGTCTTTATAAGAAGGAGGAAGAAGGTAGCCTAGAGGGTCCGAAGGAGAGTTAGACCTAAAATCAAGGGTGATTATGAGCAAATCATTAAGAGAGAAGAGATTAGCTGGTGCCAAGCCTACGTTTGCTTGGCTCGAAAGAGGCAACCCTTATTATAACAGGGCGCGCTAACGCTGCAAGAAAAGGCCTTACCTGTATAGTCAAGGACTTTGAACCTTACTATACAAGCAAGAAAAGGCCCCTATATATAACAAGGCGTGACTAAGGCGCAACGGTGGTCGTAGATCAGTGACTGCAAGGGATGTGAGTGCGCTCTGATCTCCGACCTCCTAGGCACCAAGCAAAGGATTTACTTCGCTAACCAGCCCTTATCAGCTCAACCGAAGCATCTATTATAACAGAAGTGGAAGGGGCATACCTTGAATACAGATCGAGATTCACTCTGGCACTGACTTAGGAAAGTACTTGCTGAAATGAAAGTACCAAGGAAAGAAGAGCTAAGAAGAGCGGGAAGATATCTATGAAAGATAAAAAAATCGTACCTCGCTAGCCAATGAGAGGAAATAGAAAAACTAACAAAGGCAAGGGAGGAGAACTAAATTGAATAAAGGAATTCGTGTTTACTACTGATAGTGATAGCACCGAACTAGGCGGGGGAAGAGAACTCATTAAAGAAAGCCCTTTTAAAGCACATCTTTAGCCTGGCCCAAGTAAAGTAAGCCTAAAGAGCCCAAGCGATATAGGCGGCGATTGAGAAGCTTTTCCACACTTGAGCGGGCAGATCCATTAGAGCCCTTGCTAGACTCTCCCTCAGACCGGAATGCAATTGGCTTAAGAAAAGCAAGCAACTGCCGACCGGGCAAGAGAACATATTTACAATTCCAGGGAAGGATGACCGAAGACCGCTTGGAATAGATAAATTGAAAAGAAGCTAACTGGGAAGAGGTATTGAAGGAAAGGAGAGATTCCACAGGACCGGCTACCACAGACTTATATCGCAAAGACTGATAGAGCACAGACCAGCTAAGAGCTAGAAGAGAGAAAAGCGGGCAGGCGGACCGGAGACATATTGAAAGGAAGGGCGGGAATCGATACCATCAGACAGTACAGCGGCGCCGGGAAGAGATATCTTTATTTACAGACAGTCATTCGTTAAACAAGCAACGGACAACGGACAGTTGACCGAAGACTGATGCCGCCATGTGTATGCACCTATCAACCGAAGCCCCTGGCCTGCCACTTGAAGGGACGCAGGGGAAGATATTGAACAAAGAAATCGATTAAGGGATTGCCGTAGGCAGGAACGCTTGACTTAACAATTATGTTATGTACTATATGGCATACTCTTGTCCCGTACTCCACGCTACTATACTAAATTAGGGGACTAGCCTAGCTATTTCAGGGGGACGCTCCTAACCTGTCAGTATGAGCACGTTATACGCATCGTATGTTCCCCCCTCACCCCGCTACTTCAATCCCTATATGCGCCTATTACACAAGTACTATCATTAAGGGCAACAGATGTGCTAGCGGGCAGGGAACTCATTCAAAAAGAAAGAAATTAGCGGAT
>Ga0224573_1000133_pt1 | contig 10373 bp, 10 predicted proteins | sample CRU1metagenome_FD_189088 | JGI IMG/M metagenome (GOLD analysis project Ga0224573, IMG submission 189088) | Spruce roots microbial communities from Bohemian Forest, Czech Republic - CRU1 | ecosystem: Host-associated > Plants > Roots > Unclassified | place: Czech Republic: South Bohemian Region... | reverse complement strand
TACATATTCTCGGCTGACCTAAAGGAATATCAGCCGAGCAAGAGAAGTACGAGGGAGGGTTCGGTCACTGCTTCTACCTCAACTATTGGAGTTAGCAGGTTGGTTTAGCCCTGGTTCAGTGAGCTAATGTATTGTATTAGTAGCTTCCGGTAACAACTGTAAGGGTGTCAACCTATATCCGGTTAGTGAAGAGAGAGTATCACTCAGATCACAAAGTAGCTCGCTGATAGTTACTCATATATAGGAGGCTATACATAGTGTGTTCGAATAACCGCCTACATAGTGTACTCCCTCCTACATGGTACGTTCCCGCCTACATAATGTATTCCCGCCTACATGGTACGTTCCCGCCTACATAGTGTGTTCGAAACATTGTGTGTTCTAATTACGGCCTACATGATGTGTTCTAATCATTCCCTCGCCTAACGGCTCCTATTCCTTCGTATTGGGTATTTTCTTGGCTCGCCTAACAACTCCTATTCCCTCGTGGAAACAGTTACTTCTCTTCACCAGTTGGGGTGGAAACAGGTTCTCCTCTCCACTGGTGGAAACAGTTACTCCTCTTCACTAGGTAGATACAGTTACGCCTCTTCACCAAGTGAAAACCATTACTATTCTTCACTAGATGGAACCAATTACTCCTCCACTAAGTAGAATCCTAGTTGAAGCGAAATCCTCGGTTAAATGGGTGCCGGAGGTAGAAGACTGGTTAAGGTGAAATAGGTGGAATACTTCACCAATTGAGGTGCCGGAGATGAAATCCTGCTTAAAGTTTCATAAGCGGGTTAGCGGAGGAGAGCGTAATTACATATATAATAGCAGCTCGGAGTTGGTCGTACGCTTCAATCAATGATTTCTTTTGGAAGCCTCACAACCGCTAAGCTTCGATAACATCTCCTTTACGCTGCTCGTGCATCTTTAGCTCGTGCTGTTTCAACAGAAGAATAAACCGACTAAACATCTGTTGAGGAGATTCTTAATCTTCTATCTCAACGAGCAAGAAACGAAAGATTTGTTTAACAACTTGCCCCAAACACTAATTGACTAAGAGCTCGTACAATCAATATTTCTTTATAGAGGAAAAGGGGAAGCTCGCTCGGGTTACCTTGAGGAAGCGTAAGCTCACTCGACCATAGGAAGAGGGCAACCCTGCGCTTGTCCCCGGGCCCGAGGTAGCCATTCTCCCCCTTACTCTCTTTGTTTGCCCAGATAGATCAGGATAAAGGATCCCTCAATCAGTACGAAGGAACTATTTTGATTCCTTCGCAAACTACACATCCCTACCTTTCTCATAATCGATCATATTAATGAAGTAGTTGGGCTAAAATAGACGAAGTGGAGTAGAAAGAGATATCTATATAATGAACTGGTCAGGCGAGCCCTCCGTCCTTACATATATAAATAATGACCAGCAGCGCACCACTTATTTCCTTGGCCCTGGCTAGTGACCGAAATAATATACTTAATGCACGTAAAAGAAACACTTATTGCCAATTTCTCTATGTTAGCCCACGTTAGCGCTAAAAAGCACAAGCTACTGATGTTCTCTATCTCACGTATATTTTAGCCCACTTAATGAAATGAAATGAAATTAAGTCGTTAATAGTTCGAAAAGGCGTATTTGATACAGTTCAAGCCCGGCATTCGTCATGGTGTTGTGTTTTCTCTTTATTCTATCTCTAACCCAGTGCCGTGTCATTATTTATAAGCATATTCTGAGTGAAAGTGAGACTTCGTAAAGTCAGAGGCAAAGACTGGCATTTCAGCCTCTTTTCTTCCATTTGATAAAGGCATTCGTCAAGTAAGAGGCATTTAAGTCCTTTCCTGGACTTCCGTGGGCCTTCGTAAAGTAAGAGGGTAAGGACCAGAAAACAGCGTTGATTGATGTAAATACCAACCGAATTCACTCACCAAGCAGACCACAAGGAGGAAATGAATGATGGGAAGTGAATTCCATAAGCCTGCTTCTCTCCAATTCGAACAGAATTCCCTCACTTCATGTATCCGCCTGTCCTTCGAATTGAACGAACAAAAATACAAGCCTCTCAATTAGCTAGCTCCCTCTTTCCCTCTTCCCTCTGACCTAAATAGGGACTATCTACATGCTTATCAGGTGGGGTAGCGTGGGAAGCAAACAGAAGGATCAGAGACCGTTGCCGTCAACTATTGTTCCTTCTGACAATGCGTCGGGGCTGGGGATATTCTCATGAATAGCTTTCCAAATTGTTGTTCAATTATAAGATCAGATCAGAAAAGGAAGTAAGCCCGATCGGAGATCCATGGATCACGCTTCTGGCCTGCCGGATGGATCATTCTATTATAGTCTCCATCCATTCCATTGTCATTTCCCTCTCGAACGAACCCGAGCCGCTTTGTTATGAGCCGGATGCTGCTTGTGCTTGAGAGAAGTTTGATTCGATTCCGGAGACATAGCTCGCTCGGACATGCATCGAAACAGCTCCCGTAATCGGTGTAAACGGACCGGAGAGAGAAAAGCGCTTGAAACGCACGCAATAATAATAATAATTGTCTCTATGCACAAAATACATAGGCGGTATATTCTCTGTGCTAAATAGGTAGGGCAGATTGAAGAAGCGAGACATGAAGGAGAGCTATGCAGGTATAAATGAATGATAGGAATAGCACGACTGGGTCTGTCGAAATGCCAGGAATAGGAGGGCCGGGCCCCACCTTGAATATAGAACTAGGCCGCAGGGGAGGTGATGTCAATAGTTCCGTGGGGTGCATGGCGGGTTTATTCGTGGGGTGCATGGCGGGGTCTATCTAATAGTCATAGGAGTGAGGCTGGCCCCAGTGGGTATGGTCCAAATGAATGCTAGGAAGAGCCCCCTGGGCAATGGGATGGGCCTCATGGTAGGAGGAGAAAGTGGTAGGTGCTGGGGTGTAGGAGATAGAAAGAGTGGATGTACAGTGCATATCCGTATAGTTTATAATAGTGCTCGATGTAGCGATAGCTCGTGCATAGCTTATCCGTCCAATAATAGGTGTGTCTATCTGTCTAATGCTATCTGAGTGGGAGCATCCGAAGTGTATGCATGCAGTGGTGTGGATATCGGTCTAAGTGATAGAGGATAGGAAGCAGTTCAAGGTAAGTATATATGTCTAGGTATATTCGTATAATAGATAGCAGATGGCGGTAGGATGGTCCCTCCCCGCTCATGGTCTCATGTGCATTTATCATATGCATTGATAGGAGGTGCAGTGTCTGCAGCAATGAGAAAAGATGCAGGGGCAGAAATAGTGCGGTCTGAATGATAGGAAATGCAGTGCCTGGAATGATAGGAGATGGAGTTCTGGATCTTGATGTAGTGATGGGTCTCAATGACTGTGATTGATGGGCCTCAATGCCAGCAGATGCAGTTATGGAAGGGAGATGCGCGTAGTTCTAACCAATATCTGTGACGCTGGTCCTTCCCCCTTTTGTCTCTCCCTTGTTGCGATGCTGCCCCTGTGCGTCGCCGGTGCTTCCCCGGCCGTATCGATAGGAGATGTAGTTCCGCCGGTCCCTTCCCTCCCTGCGTGCGCGTATCGTTCTAGTTCCAGGGTCTAGTTCGGGTATCGCTCTGGTCCGAATGCTGGGAATAGCAGTGATCGTTCCCAAATGCTAGGCCGCAGCTAGGCCCTGCCTAAGTGTAGTCCCCGTGGGTCCCAATGGTCTACATGCTAGCAATAGGGCTCCTGCCTTCCGGTATCCCTGTGAGAACAGTCTGAATGGTAGGACCTGTGCGTATACCCGTATATGGGGTAGTAGGGGTAGTCGGCCGCGATAAGAATTGGGGTAGTCGGTGAAGCGCTCGATTCCGGTTATAAAATATTATCAATTTTTTGTCTTTGAGTCCAAGGGTTTGATCCACGAAGAAGGAGGGAGTCACTTCCTCTTGCCCTTGGCTACGGGGGAGGGTGGGAATCAATATGTTAGATGGTGGGTGGGGATCGAAAATAGGCCGCTTCTTCTTGTCTGTGTCATTTCTGTTGGGAACTAGGTAATAAACCATCCATGGTGGGATAAAGAGAAAAGGATATCTCTTCTGCAGTCAACTAGAAGCTCTCCCTATTTATACCACAAGCCGAAGAGACTAAGTAGAGTTATCAATGTGGAGAGGATGATCCAAAGTTGATTATGAGGGTCTCCAGGTTGGAAGTAGAGGGGAAGGTCCCGAAGGGAGAGGGATATGTCTGCTAACGTGTCACATAGCTCCTACTCACCCGGATCTTCTTCCTCAGGAGCTACTCCTTCCACCGACCCGTTATTCCAGGAATACATGCCTGCTCTGCATGAGCCCAGTTGCTTTGTCTATTCCATTCACCTGCCCTGTCGTTTCATTAGTTGCTGAGGCGCCTCTTCCCCTCCTCTCCTCTTCCCGGCCGGGTGGAAGATAGAGAGAGGGGAGCCGCTCGCGATTGAACGCATATTTCTTTAGTTAGAACTAGAGAGAGACCAGTTTCGGAAGCCTTTCTATAGAAATAAATGTTCGGACCTCGTCGATCGATAGCTATAGCCGAGTGAAGCTTGTAGTTTACTCTCCACCTTTTCCATTAGAGAAACTATTCTAATTCACTATTATTAGGTCGTTCACCGTTCCCAATAACCCCGAGCTGGCCTGACTTTCCGCCCACTCCCTCTCCATTCGCTGGCTCATCAATCAAGTGAGTGGCCCGGTTCGTAAAGTAATCCCTAGATGTCTCCTCGAGTATGCGGCCGGATGCGGAATAGGAAAAGTGTGGGTGTTGCGCGCGTCTGGATGAGTACACAAAAACAAAGCTTTTTCATAGTGAGTGGAACGGCCCGCCTTATTTCATTCCCACCCTATTTTGTTTCCTCTCGAACTACTCCTTCCATCCACCCGGTTAGTATAGGTAGATCCCACCCCTTTGCCTAGTTCCTCCCCCTTGGTAGTGAGTTCGGTGGGTTCCCCGATTTGCATATATAGGTCGGTCTGTAGATTCGAGAACAAGAAACATATCTAGGTTGCTTGTCTACTCAATATTCGGTACTATAAAATGGTACGGGTTCTCCTTTGATCCAATGGTTTTGTCACGCTTAAACTCCCCCACCTCTCCCTCCACGCAGGCTGTGCCCTCTTCCCCGACTGGCGCATAGCCAACAAGGTTTAACCAGAACCCGTTTACTACCTAGTAGCGGAGGTATGAGGTTACAAAGGCGGGTGCATTTGACCTGGTTGAATCCATTGATCCGGAACCACCTGCAGCGGAGGTATGAGGTTTCTTTATAAGTAGTAGGAGGAGAGGAGGTAGCAGGGACATAGGTAGCGATGGGAACAAAACCGAAAGCAAAACCAAAGGCAGAGTCAGAAGAGCAGTTCTAGAGGCACCACCAATTGCAGATTCATATCCAGCTTCCCTTCGTTCAGATCCATATCCAGTGCTAGTAGCATCTTTGCCAGTCCCAGATTCAATTGACCTCATCCCTTCCATGTGGACATTGACGATATCTGCACCCGGCATGGAATATTTATCTTACTTATCCATAGCGAGGATAACATTAGTAGGGCTCCGGACGTCCCTATAGGAGGCGAGAGGCACGAGGGCAACTTCAACTGCATCTCGATCTGCATTTAGATCTGCTCTATCTCCAACTGGGATGCTTACTCTCGAAATGGAAGGAATGGACGAGGTGGTGGCTAGGAAGCTGGGACAGAAAGGGATGCCACTAGCAATGGTTCAATAGATGAAACCGCGAGTGCTGCTACCCCCCTTGCTTCTGTAGGTAGTTCCGATACAAAGGGTGGTCAAAAGGAGAAACTTCAATGGGTACTTATGCTCAAGTTATGGATTTGGATTTGCTTCTCGAACCGGAAGGGGTGCTAGGCAAAGTGATGGCAGGAAAGCAGGAACATTCACTGGTTCAGGAGAAACTGGTAGATCAACTGAATCATTAGCCGCTGTAACCCTTACTTACTTATGCTGTTTGCTTTGATGCTTATGGGTCACCTGGGTATGGAACTAATGGGGGTTATGGCTCTCCAATAATGGACACTGTATCTCGATCTCGAAATGGCTCTGGGACCGGATAAGCAACTGGAGATGGAACAAATTCTTCGAATGGAACTTAATCTCGAGCTACGGCTGCTGGAGAAACAATGGGAAAAATACCCGGCGAAGATCCCCTATTGCTACTGCAGAATCTGCTACAGAATCTCCTGTCTTTGTCTCTGTCTCTCATGTTCCTGGTGCTATTGGTGGTGCTTTCACTCAACCAACTGCATATGGATCCGGAATAAGCACTGCATCTCGATATGCGACTACTGGCATTGGATCTAAATCTACCTATGTTCCTTACGCCCTTGCATCTACAGCATCATTGACTGGTTTTTAGTAAATTGAATATGGGATTGGACATGGAACCGAAGAATCTGCAACGCGTAAACCATTAGTTTATGCCCCAGCAAATCCAGTTTCAAACCGAGTGAAAGCAGCAGTTCGAAAGCCAGTTCGAGAGCCAATTGGACTAGAACCAATTGATCCAGCGTCATCTCGCCCAACATCCCTTCTTTTTGTCTAAGCTTCTTTCCTAGCATGCCACCCGGTTAACGATCGATATCGATACCCAGCAACTAGAGGGGCAGCATCCTTGCCTATTCGAGAGGCCCAAGCATTCCTTCCTTAAAAGCTTGTTCGAAAGAAAGCATCGCTTCCATTTCTATAGCCATAGTCCGTTGGAGATCGAGTGGTAAATCCAGTCGTTTACTCAGCAGCATCCTTACTGGTACCAGTTTCTTTCCCGGCAAACCTACCCTTGGAGGCGTATGCTTTTGTTCCAAGGAGCTTTGTTCCGAAATCACCTGCTGTTTTAAGGACCTACCTATATACCGACTCTGGTACTGGACTTGGAACAGCATCTCGGTCTCGATCAACAGGAACTGCTGCGTAAATTGGTGCTTCAACTGATGATGGCGGGACTGTCTAAGGTGCTTCCTTCTCTCCTCCAGCTATCTTTGCTTCTGCGAGCTCGGATGCTAGGAAAGAATCTGGAACGGGCCATGCCCTTGCTTTCTCTGCACCTGCCTTTGCGGGATCAACTTTAATTCAGTATATTGGCACGGGATCTATATCTCCAACTACTGGGACTGGCTCTCTCACTCGAACTGGGACTGGTGACTAAGCAACTGGATCAACGGATTCTGGGCCAACAACCGGTTCAACGGATGCAACTGTTAGGTAAACTTCAATGGGCGTTTCAACGGGTGCTACTTCAATTGCTTCTGGGAAAACTGGGTCATTAGCATCATCAACCGGCACATTCACGGGTTCTCCCACTCGATCTGCTCGAACTGACTCAGATGCAGCTAGCATTGCCGTTGGTGGTTCTCGAAATGAAGTGGGCTCTGCTACTACTCCTCGAAGGGACGGATGCAAGGACTCCAACAGGGTCTTTGTATTGAAGGACATAATAGTATGGTATAAGACCGGTCCTTGCTCCACTTCCTTCATAGAGCGGCTAAACCCCTTAGCGTATATAGATAGGAGCTCCTTACCGAGTCGCTTAGAGAGTAGCGGGCGTAAAGACCGGTGGACAATACCGTTAGCCCCCTGTTGCCTTTACTGCTGCTATCTGAGCTTCTAGGTCTTCAATGGTGAGTGAAACTTCAATCTTTGTCTCTGTCTATAATACCACCTATGCTCTAGCTCCCACCTTTGGCTCATTCATTGGTACGAGGTACGATCTTGCTTTCGAACTGCCTATTCTTCCGCTTTTGCTCGGTCAAATGCAAGAAATGAATTGGCTAAGCAAAAAGTAAGCATCACTTTTCTTGATCAGCAGCCTACTATTTGCATTTCTTCCTGTTGGACAGCTTGTGGTGTGGGATCATACGTGGTAACTGCCCTGTTTTATTTAGTCTATACAGCTATACCCCCCTGAGATTGATTGGACGGGCTTGCTCGGATTGGCACGACCACATGACCATTTGTCTTTACCCTTATATGCCTACTTTTGAACTGGAAGTTCTAAAAGCTACCCTTCGTTGAATGGATCGTCCGAATTGCCCTATGAATTAACTACTGAACTGATGAGACACGGCTGGATGGTGATCGAGTAGCCAATAGGGTTTTACCTTTCTAACCATTCTCATGCTGCTGGAGGAACGAAGTGGCACGACACGGATTTTCATTCACCCCTTTGCGCAGTTGGACAGCTCAGTTTTGGTATGGAATTGTTGGAATGGAACTGCCTTATTATAAACAGTCACTTCATAGACACGGCTGGATGATTGTCGATTCGTAGCTCCCCTGGCTACTCCAATTATGGATGGGATGGGACACAACTTACTTGGCTGGATTATGGTTCATCAGAGAAGCCGGACGGGAGACATTGATAGGATATAATGCCCAGACAACCAGTCAAGATATGCTTCGATAACACTTGCCTTTAGGAATCTTAGGAGGTACAGGGCTTCTATCTACCCTTTACTTAATACTCCCTTCCCTATAGGAGCATGGAGGGCTGCCCAACCTATTGCTGAAACCAGGAAAAGAAGTACAGTATGGATGGCATGATACTACCTTCTTACTACCTTCATCCTAGGAGAGGAAGTAACAACCCTTTGCTTTGATGAAGCCAGGAAGATCAGATAGGCACGACGAGTCTATGAACCCTTCTATTCTCCGGGCGCGGGATGGCAGGGCATGAAACATACTACCGAAGTGTTTACCAACTACCTGCTCATAGACTTCCTTTTAGCCCTAGAACACTTACTTTATTAAGCCTTTAGGAGGTACTCCTATTAACTACCCTTATCTTAGAAGCTGGTATCAGGATGGAATCAGACAACAACCTCATCTTTACCTTACCTTTATTACTCTCTTCACTCAAGGAGCATCGAGTTATGCCCCGGGTACCCATGACTTTCTCTTAGAAGCAGAACCCGAATAATAAGTCCCTAGCCCCAGGAAACATCATAATCACCGACTCTTATGTTCTCGAAAGGGGAAAAAGGACATTTATTCTGTCTCTTGCCAACCTGCTATTCCCGGGCTTTCTCTTGCCTTCCTTTAACAGCCCTAAATGATAAAAAGTTTGCGGCGAATAGCCTCTCCCTTATGGTCGAGCGACTACGTTCCTCAAAAAGTGCATTTTTCCCTCTCAAATGCCTTCGGCGAATCGGCTGTGCCAAGTACCTTAGATCCCTGCCTCGCTTTCTATCCTTACAGCCTCGTTGCTATCGAACCTACCTCAGCATGCCAAAACACACATATGTTTGCATTCTCCGATCAGCGTGTGCATTCTCCGATAAGAGTTCATTCCCTAATAATAAGGAGAGGTGGCCGAAGGAGTCAAAGTGGTAATTTAAGGAAGAAAAGGTGGAAACTATACTTTTCTATATTCAAAAGGCGTTTGAAGAAGTTTTGTATCAACTGGGCCAACTCCTAAAAAAAGAGAAAACTCACTGGTTGGACGGGCTTGACTTAGGCACTTGAAACCTGTGACTATTTACCTTTGATATGCCTACTTGATTCCTTTCTGTTGGAAAGGTTGGATCGTCGGGAACTGCCTTTAAGCTGCTGTACCTCAACCAGAGCTAGTGAGCTGAGAAGAAGTTCTTATCACGTCCTGATATAGTTTTTATATTGGCCCCAGGGCATGATATTTCTGCCTCCTATAATGCTAGCGTGCGTGTACTTTAGCTACTTTCTTTTCTACGCTATGATGTATAAGCTATAGGTTGTATGATCTAAGCTATGTCTGTCTTGTATGGGGGATATGTCTTCCTTGTATGTGGGGCTATGTCTGGCTGCTATGTCAGGTTGCTATGTTGGCTATGTGATGCTTATGTAAACTATGTGGGGCTATGTCTGAATGGCGTATGATCCTCAAATGTTGAATAAACGTATGTAACGCATCGTCATTGCATCCGGCCAGTCGAGGTAGGAACGATTGATTGTTCTGTAGCGATAAGTTATGTGAGGGGTATGGGGAATGTGGGAAACTAAGCAGTAATTTAGCCAGTAACTATATAAGACCCCGGGTTGTGGGGGTTCGGAGATATTTCCATCTGGGGTTCCTAACTCGCTTTTTTCAATAGTAAACTCACTCACTCCGTTTATAACTCTATAACTAAAGGATCTGCTTCTGGCACTGGTACTTAGTAACCTCGATTTGTAACTATGGACTCTGGGCATGTTCACATACTACACTCAGTCTTTGATACACTATGAATTGGCTTAATGAAACACTTTTCAAATCGTGCGGGGTAGTAAGTTCTTTTTTTGCCTCGTTTCCTTCAAGGTCTTACCAACGAAAATACTATAGTCTAAAGAAGGAGCACTTGCCCGGCTTCTCCTTAAGGTTAGGAATTAGCTAGATATAGATCTATAGCTCCCTCTATAGCTCC
>Ga0224573_1000132_pt1 | contig 10395 bp, 10 predicted proteins | sample CRU1metagenome_FD_189088 | JGI IMG/M metagenome (GOLD analysis project Ga0224573, IMG submission 189088) | Spruce roots microbial communities from Bohemian Forest, Czech Republic - CRU1 | ecosystem: Host-associated > Plants > Roots > Unclassified | place: Czech Republic: South Bohemian Region... | reverse complement strand
CTGACTTACTCCCCAGGGACACTTGGGAGGTGTTACGGAGTTTTTATGGAGGGAAATAGCTCCGAAAATAGCTAACAAAGAGGGTTTTCGGGGTTGTTTACGAGAGAAATAGCTCCGGTAATCAGGGGTTACAGAGTTTTTATGGAAGGAAATAGCTCCATTAAGCATTCCCGGTTAGTGAGATAGGTATCGGGGTAATATCGCAGTAGGATAGTGAAATAGATCTCGGTAGGTCTCGGGGTGATCAGAGATATCGGGATAGTCATAGGTCCGGTCTCGGTAGGTCCAGGGATAACCATAGAGTCTCAGTCTCAGGATAATAATAGGTCTCAGCTCAGGATCAAACCTTAGGTCCTGGTAGGTCACGGGATAAACATAAGTATCGGTTCGGAATGATCATAGGTATAGGTATCGGGATAATCATAGGTATCGATAGGTCTAAGGATTATCATAGATATCGAGATGCTCATAGGTATAGGTCTCGGGATAATCTCACAATAGGATAGCGATATAGGTCTCGGTTTAAGGATAACCATAGATCTCGGCTCGGGGTGATCATAGGTCTAGGGATGCCCATAGGAAGTCTCGGGATGATTATAGATATAGGGATAATATCACAATAGGATAACAATATAGGTTTCGGGATAATCGTAGGTCTAAATCTCGAGATAATCATAGCATAGATCTCGGGATGCTTATAGGTCTCAGGATGATCATAGGTATCGGGATAATCGTAGGTATCGGGATGATCTCGGGATGATCCATAGATCTCGGGATGACCATAGGAGGTATCGGGATAATTGTAAGTATTGGCTCGGGATAACCATAAGTCTTGGCTCGGAGTGATCATAGGTCTAGGGATGATCATAGGAAGTCTCGGTAGATCTCGGGATAACCCATAGGTCTAGGGATAATCATAGGTCTATATCTCAGGATAATGGGTCTCGGTAGGTATCGGGATAACCATAGGTCTAGGGATGATCATAGGAAGGTCTCGGGTCGGGATGATCTCATAGGAGGTCTCGGGATGCTCGCAGTAGGATGTATTATAGCACAGATTCAGGTCCTTACCTTAGTGATAGAGATCTATAACACCGATGACTTGAAAGAAAGGCTGCTCGTAAATACTTCTAGTTAGCTCTATATATTTTTATCCCCAATTGAAAGCTATCTTAACCTCGTTTCACCAATCGAAGGCTATCTTAACCTCGTCTCACTAGTCAGTAAGCGGCCATACCTCCATGACTCTCAGAGCAATAATCCCCCTATAGCTCTTAGGGCTACCACCCCCCTATAAACCCTTTCATTCTCCTATAGCTTTCAGCGTGATCATTCCCCTTCTGAAGACTATCATTCCCCTATAGGTCTTAGCGCAGTCATTCCCCCTATAGCTTGAAAAGCAGTCGTACCTCTATAGCTCTTAAGGCGGTCGTCCCTACATGGCTCTCAGAACAATCATCCCCTTATCAATCTTAGGACGGATCATTCCCCCGCAGCTCTCTGGGCGGTCATACCTACGCGGCTCTTAGAACGGTCATACCCCTTTCACTCTTAAGACGGTCATACCTCCATGGCTCTTAAGACTGTCATCCTCCTATAGCTATCAGGGCAGCCATACCCCTCCTATAGCTCATAGGGCAATCACATTCCCCTATAACTTTGCCATATCCCCCATAGCTCCCTAGTTAGCAAGCAGTCATCCCCCTATAACTATGTTATATCTCCATAGCTCTAAGGGCAATTGTCCCTCCATAGTTCTCAGGCTGGTAAACCGTCCATTGCTTCCTGCTAGCTACTCCTTAGTGAGGAGGACTCCAAGGGGAGGTTCACTGTTGGCGCCAATTTATGTAATGGGGCTGGGAGCCAACAGGTTATCCCAATCTCTGCGGTTTCATAGGGGGGCGAGGTCTGCCAGCCGCTCCCCCTCGCGTATTTCTCTCTCTCGGGCGAGCGGGCAGGACATTATGATCATGTGCGGTATTTAACAAATTCTGCTGAAACCCTTGACTTAATCGGTATATGAGATATTTTCGTGTTCCGATCTTTCCATTTTATGTATCCATCTATTGGGTAAAGTATCTCTCGGATATTCAAAAATGAATTGGTTATCCGTAAAGGCTTCCTTTTTGTTTATCAATAATTACTTGAAGAGTCCGCAAGGTTATACAAATACCTACCTTCCCCTCGACTATAGGGGGGTATAACCAATAGGTTTACCTTGCTGGGCTGGCTGAATCGAAAGACTTGTTCTTGCCGGCGGCTACTTAGATTTTCACATTTACGATTAAATTTATGAAGATTGACTTGACAAATAAAGCCCGAGAATTGGTACTCCATTGCTCTCATTTCATATGTATATGGTTACAATTATCTACGTTCCCAGTGTGCCTATGATGTAGCACCAGGCGGATTGTTAGCTAGTTATAGCCCGTAGTATAATATGCCAACAATCGTAGGCTAATGGTACAGGCAATAACCTCTTCAAGCCCGTAAGCTAAGCAAGGAAAGAAAGGAATGGATTAGATGGTTGCTCTATTTCCTTTGTCAGTTAGATATATGGGAAGAGAGGCCTCTAAAGTCTCTCCTTCAGTTAGGCTTTTCCAAGGATTGTTGCTTTTTCTCCGTGATCCGCTTTCCCTAAAGTACGGAAAGGACTTTGATTTCCAAAGTGCCGAAGCCTAACCCGAACTACTTTACTTTCACCACTCGACTTTCCTCGATCCTGAAACAAGACTTATTCTACGACCTACCGCCTTCCCGCACGCTATCTACTGTAACCGGGTATTCGTTCTAACAGAAGGAACTTTACTTTGACTAACGGCACCGTAGTTTTTAACCGACAGTTTCAGTTTCAAACTTTCCCTTTCCTCACGAACCTACCTGAACTAGACCAGCTCCCGGAAGTACGGCAACTCTGATCTCTCGCTTGAACTAGAAGCAACCGAAACAGGGAATTTCTCTAAGCCAAGCCGATCGCCTTACGCACGGTATTCGTTCCTTCCCTCTACCACCGCTAGCTAGAATATTTCTATTTTCATCAAAGCCGGGGCCGACCACAGACCTGAGACCGCAATCGCATATCCAACTTCCGAACTCGTGACTCTCAACCCATTCCTCTACCTGACAGACTGACCTAGCGCCTTCTCCTTTTCATGGCAAGAAAAGATCCATCCTTCAACCCTATCCCTAAGCCTTTCCCTTTCATGGAGGTAAATAAATATCCTTCCTATGCGATTCACTAGGGGAGGTATACTGAACACAGACCCGCTAAAGAAAAGACACATTAACGGATATGTTTCTATCTTAACTCATCTATAGGGCAGGGCACGCTTCACAAAGATAGGAGATAGGAAAGGTTCACGCCTCACAAGAGAGAGATGCGAGTGCGCTAGTCGGTCTTACAGACAGGGGCGAAAACAAGAGAGGAAAATAGGCGAGGATCCTTTTTGCTTTAAAATCTTACAGCCTAACCACGACAAAAATGCGAGATGTCTTCAAAGGTTGGCTAAGATAGATGTGCCGCTTTTCTTTCTTGGCAGGTTCAATATCTATCCTTAGCTTTCATGGTCAGTAGTTGATCAGTCGCAGCTTGGTTGTCTATCTCTAAGAGGGATGGTCCAATCCATCTGATCTTTTCCTTCACTCATGAATCCGGTTGGAAAAGAAGGAGTCAATTTCCCTGGAATACAATAAGTCGCATAAACCCCGTCAAATTGGCTGTAATTCCCGATATTTCATTCATTAAACAGATTTGTGTACCGGATTTCCTTCGCTAGCCAACCGCGCCTATTTGCTTGATTGATTGGCTTATACATTTCCTTATGAGTATCTTATAGCCTGCCATATACTTGATTATTATATACCACGCCGTATACAGAATATCTCCTCCTCTGCCGTATACAGGATTGCTGTAACTGGTGCAGGGGCGGGGCAACTACTCTTTATAAAGGAAGGGAATCGAAGGAGAGTTTTTCTTTTTTTTTCAGATGAGAGATGAGCAAGAAAACTACTGCAGCAAGAAAGCATTCGTCAATTCTCGTCAATCAGTACAATAGCGCTTCCTGTCTTTTATAGAACAAATCCATCTGATCTTGTAGCAGTAGCTAGCATTCGAGTCCTTGGTACCAGAAAAGGAGGATACAATTAGTGCCACTATCTTCTGCCCAAGCGATGACTGTCCTTTTTGCTATGCCAAATCCCCTTGTCAAAATGGAAGGTCCTTAATCACATCATAAGCCTTTTCTCCTTCGCATCATTCATCGTCCTCGATTTGCTCTCTCAGTCTCCCCAGATTTTGGAATGGTTCTTTCCGCCGTGAACTGCGAAAGTGGTTAATCTGCGACCCCCTCATTTCCCGTAAGTGAGAGCACTGCCCGAACTCCATTCTAGAGGGCCACCCGCGCTACCAATCCATCTAAATAAGGTCTTCTCCCGTGTTCTTCCCTGTTCCTACGGTCTTGACCTGCAAAGTGACTTCCGAAAGCTCCCACTATGACTAAAAAGCTCCCAATAGGCCAAGTAGCCGCTTATATTAGAATAGAGTAAGTAGGAAGGAGCTCTAGATGGGATTCACACGCAGCTTTCTATTTTAGATTTACCTTACCCGCCTGCCCTTATGGGACCCTTACCTGCCCAACCTTAGAACGGACAGCTAATGCGTTCCACTTATTGAACAGGGTTCTATGGTCGGTCCGCTCCTAGTCTCCGATTTCCGGAATATATTATTATATATATAGTTTTTGTCTGTCTCGTATGTTTAAAAAAAAGGAATTTGGGCATAGACAAAGGCCGATTTGGGGACTGCGATTTAACTAATTTCCAGATTTGGTCGGTTCTAGGTGCATATCCCTTCCCTTATTTCTTCTCTGAGGAGGCAACATCTGCCATTAACTACCCTTTCCTGCACCTCCTGCACTGATACTTTGTTAACTGACTCTGAAGTGAGTGAAATGAGTAGTTTGATTGCTTTGAATGTAATTTAATCAGTATGGGGAATTTGCCACCTTCTGGGGTTGAGCCGGTTATTTATCCCTTTCTCAAACTGGAAATCAAGCTTGAACCCACTTATCTTAATCTCAAGAGAAGGAAGTCAGTAATTGATCCTCAACCGACCCTACCTAGCAAGATCAGCTAGGTCGTCCCGTATATATTAGAGTGCGCTTTAAATCTTCTCCTTTGGCTCTTAGTCCAATTGAAGTTAAAGTGTTGGGCGCTAATAAATATATGCAATTGCTCTAAATTCAACTAGATGATGAAGTTAGCGTAGATTACCACATTCCTTGAGTGAGAGCATGAAACCCTCATTGAGGGGTTCTTTCGTCGCTTAATTGGCCCCTTATTTCGAGTATATGTCTGTTGTCGAGTTTCCAAGAGACTATAAAAGTACTGATCCTAACTTCGACTGACCTAGTGCATTTTTTAGGAAAGTTAACTAAGCGCCGATCAAATGAACAGCGATATGAGTTCCGACTGAGATCAATGGAAAAAGAAAAGGCGATGTGTAAGGTTTCAACGTAAATAGGGCAGAGCGATGGAAGCTTTCTATAAATTCTGAGCTTACATGTGCTCCACAACCCTTAGCAATTGGGCCATTCGTACACCCAGTCTCTGTGAAAGCACTGATTGCAATCCTCGAATCGAAGGAAATGAACTATACTGGAGAGAGCCATAAAAGAGAAAGTGTACACATCACCGAAAAGGGCTAGTTGCCGTTGTTCTGCAGAAAAACTCCCCTCTTCAATAGGCCATTCCGGGAAAGTACTTATTGTACGAAAGAAGGAAACTGCCCCTGTTTGTTGATCTCCCTCTCTCGGACCAATCTTCCACATTGACAAAGAGCCCCAAAGGTGTTAGTGATCCAACTAGGGAACTCGTTGAAGTAGACTGTCCTAATTGTCAATTGGTCGCAGCTCGCTTATTCTAAGATCATAAGGTTTTACTTTACCTGAAGATACGAGACTTACTATTCAAAGAATCTCCTTTCTGGAACCATACTGAGATATCATAGGGTTCCTCCCCTTTCAGTGCACACCTTGAAGCTCTCTCCCCCAAGGTCAATCTATTTATTAAGGTTTAGTTTCCATTCCGAAGTATACGTATACGGATCAACTGCTCCCGGCTCGGAGAGGCTCATGCTTTATCTCAACGCCCTTACGAGGTAGTGGGGTCCGATGGAGGAAAGCAGAGGTGGAGGAAGGGCCACGCGAACAAACTTGGATCCCAATTTGGAGCGGGGGGTGGCGGAGAAAGAAGAAGAACTCCGTCTACTCGGGGAGGAGATTGAAATGGTGGACCGAAAGGAATGGTCCATCTTGGAGGACGGGGCTGCCTCGTGGTGCGAAGACATTTGAGTTGAAAGGGAAAGCAATAATTTTGGAAAGGGATCTCCATGCTATATATGACAAGGGGACTGATCCCGTGCGTGGCATGGGCCCGCCCGCATCCAAAGTCGAGCAAGGACTCGGTACCGACAATAGTCTAGGTAGCTTTCTATCCCCTCTATTCATCAAACTCCTTATTCCCTTCTCTTCCAAGAATGGATTGGAGAAAGGCTGATTTGAGAGAATTGCATGCATGCAAGGTCTCTGCCAGCCAACATTGTAGCCCCCGATCCGTCCCCAGATTCGATTCATGTATTTACTAATACTTCTGCTACCCTTGCTCGGTAGTTCCGCTGCAGGTGCTTTCGGACCTTTCCTGGGCTCCGAAGGAAGCGCCATAGTAAGCACTATGTCTCTCTCATTATCCTGTATTTCATCCTTGACCCCTTCTTATGAAGTCGCACTGGGAGCTAGTGCTTGCTATCCCAAAGCCCGTGGATCCTATCCGAAATCTTTGATGCTTCTTGTTTGCTTATTGAAGAAGGCCTATTGTTCTTAGGCCCTAGTCATGTTCATTTTGCTTACATTCAACAGTAGCTTGGTCCATCTTTATTCCATTTCCTAAAAAGCCCTTAAATGGTAAGGGGATCCACATAGCCCTCGATTTCTTTTTTACTGTTCTATTTTCATTTTATTGCTGGAGATAACTTTATTCAATCATTCCTGGGATGGGAATGGGCAGCATAAAATAGTTCATGAGCTATTCTTCGGTAGAGCTATTGCCAAGCCTCGGAAGGAGAAGTGAACGGAGGAATAGAGATGGAATGGAGCTTGTGTTTGCTCTTGATCTAAGGCCGGGGCAGGAGTCAACAGCAAGGGCTAGGGAGAGGGGAGGGAGGAATAATCGGAGGGCCAGAACTAATCCTTCATTGGATAGAGGCCAATAGTCCGAATAAAGATCCATTTTCATTTTTGTCCTCAGCCTTTGACTTAGCATTGCGAGAGGCCATGTTCCATAGACTCGGAGACATTGGTATTTTATATATTCTTATAGCTGCCATTATGCGTCTCTATGCGGCAGTCCTTGGTTGCCTTTGTGTAGTACATGGATTAACATACTTTATTAGGAGCACCATTGGGGTTAAGTAGGGTTGGAAGCGTTATCAACACATTAGAAAGTTGATGAATCCCACCAAGAATCAGCAGCCCGATCGGAGAATGATTCCTATAGCCCTGTATATTTATATGAAGCGACCCATTATTCGTTTCAACTTCTATAGCAGGCTTCTTTACTCCCACCTCCGAATAGAAAACTTTACCTATTTATTCTCCCCAGCGGAAAACCGAATAACGGAGAGCGAAATAAACCTTTCTTTGTGATCTCGTACAGCGCCATGTCCATGTAGATAATCTAATAGAATTGCCGGGGTATAGTAGAGGGCAGAGAGGACTGGTATTAGAGTCGCCTCGCTTTCATTCTTCAGGGAGGCCCAGCTTAGCTTAGTAAGTCGATCCAGCCTGGGGTGTGAAAGGGATAGAGAGGGCGTTCGCCGTCTATTATATTCCCCCCACGGGACCACTCGAGGAACACACAAACGACGGGTTGGGATAGCAGCATTGCGATCGAATCGCTTTATTCCAGCTGATTCGATGCGGGGAAGGACGTAGTTCACCAGGAGAAACGAATAGATCTAAGAGGTGGGAGGATGGTCACTATCAGGTCTAGGCCAAACCACACCTGCCGGTCAACTTACAAGAGAGCCAAACAGCACTGCTGGCCAAGTCTGGCGCTTCAATTCCACCCCCCGTCCAGAACTAGATTGATCTATCGCACTATTGCTCATCAGGTGGATTTATCCACCACTCGAACCTTAGTAACCAGCATTGGGGAGAGACGGCTTTCCCATAGATAGTTTGTTCCAGTTCGCTAATGAGAGGAGGAATAGTCCTGCTGCTCTTCTGGCCAAGATGGAAAGGTTCGCCGGGACTTCTATTAGTTTTTTCATTCCAGATAAACCTGTCTTTCGCACCTCCAACTGGGTCATTGCACTTGAACTCCCGCTCGGTTGGAACAGTCATACCAATGAATGGAATGGCAGCTACTACCACAGCCATTTGACTCGGATACTAGTCGTGCTTCCTGGTGAATAGAGGTTATGGTTACAAATAGAGGAACGAACGGGGGAGATAGAACTGCACATCCACCTCAGGACCTAAGCCTTCACCAGCGCTGCAGAACACACTACTTTCATGCCCACATGTTGCTACAAGGAGGAGGAATTCCTGCACATGACAGGAATGAATAGGATTGGCTTACAGGATGCACCTAAGAATGCTGGTATTTAAACTAAATAGATAGGGGTGGGGAGTAGGAGTGAAATTGAGCTTATTAAATACGTATTAACAACTAAACTCAACCGGAATTGTAGTTTTGAAAGTGCAGCTTATTCCACTTTAATAGGAGGAACAACGCCGAGCGATCTCAGATCGAGGGAGGGGATAGCACCAATCCGTACGTACTATAGAAATGCTTACCCACGCCCGAACCAGGCCAGTTATTCCATCTGCTACTAGATATGCCACTACCCTACATGCATCCGTAATTAGTTTACCACCGTATGAGCAGGAAGATAAATAGTGCCGCATTTCCACTTCACTTCAGTAACTGCGCACTTAAAGGAAGGGCTTGCTAGAAGCCAATTCCTTCAATATCTTATGTTGTCTATTTCCATGTTTAATAAAGCTCGACCCCTATCTATTCTATTAATTAAACGGCTGGAGGGGCCTTTCCCATTCCTTTCTTCCCGCCCGCGGATAGGTGCGCATCTGCCATTCCCAGCCAGCTTAATATATGGGTTAGGTGGAAAAGTTGTTGATCGCCCATTTCTTTTGCTAGCGTTGGTTCCACTCCAATCCCTCCCAAGCTCTGATTGTACCTCTCTTTCTAGGCCACATCGCGCACATGGTGGTAGCATCAATGAGGCAATAGTCCTAGCTCTAGTGTTGTGCTCACCCCTAGCTAGTTGTCTCACTAACTCAGAGCATCGTGTCCTACTACTTTACTCTCTACCAGACTCTGCACATGAGATACTCCTCACCTGTGCTCCAAGCTCCACCATCCTGAGCCCATCTCTATCAATCTTGATATCCCTAGCCATAATCACAGATAAGAGAGCCCCCACATCTGTCTCGTAGTGAGCCATAGACTACTCAAGAGTCACATCTGATACTATAAGCTTATAATCTAGTCTGACTATCATTAGTGATTGTATTCTCACTAGAATGTTGATCTCTCAGAATGAACCTGATCTCAATTAGACCTACAGGCAAAGCAATAGGAGCCTTAGGTAGATCTATTTGTATAGCCACCTCTAATCACTCTGTAACCTCAGTCAATCTCTCCATAGGGGCTACTCCACCCTCAAACCTAACTTGCATGTGCTCTGTACTTGTAGTTGGTGTGACAACCTCAACATCTTTAAGAGATGTAGCTGCTTATCTCTCATCTACCTCTATCTATCTCTACAACTAATCTCTCTCTAATTATATAAGCTAGTGCTTGTGACAAGCTCTGGCATCTACTGACTAGGCTTATAGCTCTATCTCACAAATAATACACCTCCTAATGAAATAATGTGACCTTCTCCTTACTGAATCTCACTACTAAAAGATATCTAACTATTGCAGTAGATGTACTAGGGCCCTCTACAGCCTCTTCGATCACTTGGATGGATAGAAGAGTCGAGTCAGTTCGATCACTAGCCAACGTCTCTTTCTACTGGCTCTCTACAGCCATCTCTTTGCTCTCTACAGCCAACCTCTCTAGGGCACAGCCAACCTCCCTATCTTCTGCGTGAGGAAAGAGGACAGCCAATCTCCCTAGGAAAGATGAATAGATCTTCCCTACCCGATGCCTTCATATGCCTTTATAACCCGATGCCTTCATAAGGAACGCCGGCCATTCAAAATCCCTACCAGTTCAAAGTCCCTTTCATCAGAGTCCCCGCATGACCTTGAACAAGAAGGAGAAATGAAAGAATTACAGTATTAGGTCATTTCTAATATTCCCTTATCA
>Ga0224573_1000131_pt1 | contig 10397 bp, 8 predicted proteins | sample CRU1metagenome_FD_189088 | JGI IMG/M metagenome (GOLD analysis project Ga0224573, IMG submission 189088) | Spruce roots microbial communities from Bohemian Forest, Czech Republic - CRU1 | ecosystem: Host-associated > Plants > Roots > Unclassified | place: Czech Republic: South Bohemian Region... | reverse complement strand
CACCCAAGAAACAATTAAAGATTGTTATCCCTTACCCCATACTGCCTCTCTATTTTCTCTTGGAGCGATGCGTAAAGAGGGAGGTCACCCAGTGACTTACGACTACTACGCCAAAGAATTCCACCTCCTGATGTCGGATTTGCAGAGGTGGCACCCTTACAATCGGGCCACTCACTCTTCCACATACTTCTTACATTTCGAGCTCTCTGTTGGATCTTAGTATCGGGCACCTACAAAGATGCCTCTCATTTGGACTACGTCGGGATCAAGACATGAACATCGAGAGCAACAGCCTGACCATAGTGGCGTTCATAATTTATCACAGAAGCACACTCCAGACGCATCTTCCTTTCAAGCAACACAAGATCGTGCCAAGCAACATCCTATTTCATACCTGGTCTGTCAACAATGAAAAACTCTAGAGACAGGACAAGTGGATGGCAGTCGGGACAGTGCAACAAAAGTTCCCTCCGTTGGTGGCGGAAGGAGGGATGCTTCCGGATCTAAACAGGGAAGAATTGGACCAATAAGGAAGGATGTCAACCTTCCTTAGGAAGCGCACAACAAAGTACAAGTCATCCGCAGGAAGAAAGGCGAGAAGGAGAAGTAACATGCCATAATAGTTTTTTGATCGTTGTCAGCGTCAGTCAGTTTTTTATTGTAATAAAGCATTCGCCAGTCTAAGTAAATAATGGCGATGTCTATTTTAGTGAATAGTTAGTTGTCTCAATAAACGCTGTGGGAAATTTCTCTTGCCAGTCTGATTGCACAGAGAAATGAAGAAGAATAAAGAAACATTTACCGTTTGTAGAATATCACCTTGATTGTTTAAGAAGGGATACAATCCACTAATACATATGATGAAGTTTTGTGAATATTGCATTATCTATTTTTCTTGTGTAACATTGATTTTCATTTTTGCTAAGACGAGTGAGAGAACAATCTTGTCTTTTCATTTTTTACTGTTAGGCGAGGGTTTGGAGAGAGAATGTGCACCAAAGGAACTAGTGTGCATCTCCTATGATGCCAAGCATATGAGCAAGGTGCCGCTTTAGTTCATTTGTGGATAACGTAAGGAAGTAAACTATATTTTGTATCTCGACAACACCAAAGGGTCGAAATTAAGCACCCAAATTGGAAACTATAACCGGAAAACACCCAATTCTCAAAAACTTATTTCCCAACTTCACGTTTTCACCCGATAATATTGAATCACGTTCCATTAAATTTTTAAGAAAAATGCTAAAACACATCATGGCATGTAGAAAAATGAAATTAAATGAATATGTGTGCACGATGAGGACTTCTTCGGAGGGGAAAAACATTTATTTTTGGAATGTTAATTATCTGAATTCCATACTAGTACTTCAAATTAATACTAGGAATAAGATAAATTTGTAGAAATTGATAATTTTGTGGAGTTTTTATTTTAATCAAAGAGTTATGTTAAAGTAACATAGACTCTTGTTTTTTTAAGTGGAATAATGCTCATACTCTAAAGCTTCATGAATATGGAATATGACCACTTGCAGGATTAGTGATGAAATGAATCAATTTTTTGTGTTGGTGGAGAGAAAGGGGAGTGTAACAAGCCATAATGTGAATATGACGAAATATCAAGAAAGATATTTTCAAATGTGATTCTAAACTCAACAAAATTGTTGAGCCAAGAGAAGCAGGTGCAATTGGGGTGATGTTTACTTAAGGGGAACATTAGGGAATTAGATATGGATGGGGCAATGGGGAAGCAGCCAACAATGAGGGAGAGGCAATAGAAATTTACCAAGGTCTAAAACTTCTCACAACTTTTGTTGGATAAATAGGGTATTTCCATCCACACACATTAGTACACCAATGTATTACATGGAATGCATGACCTTAGCCAACATGGCCATTTGAGGCAATATATTAAAGCAAACCAAAAATATTTTAAATATGAGCTTCTCAAAATCAACACAGGACCATCCATGTATTTTAAATAGAAAGTATGGACTAATCGGGATAGATGAGAAGATGAACAACTAAATTACTTTATAAAATGTTTAAAAATATTTTGTGAATTAGATCAACAAAAATGTGAAATCAAAAAAATAACAATAATAATTTGCAATTCACAAAATAACTATATTAGTTTTTATTATCTATAATAAGTAAAATTATTTTCTTTTAAATCAATTAATCAATAATTAATGCAATAATAATATTAAGTAATATGTTTTTAATTAAATTAATTAGATATTATACAACAAAATATTATTTTAAGAGACATAAGTTTCATATCAACGTGAGCTTTATATATGGAAACCAAAATCTGTCTTAATTCATAAAAAAAAAATAAGTTTACAGTCATCCTCGACCAAAGGTTCAGTTTTGTGTACTTTAAAGCATTCGGTGGAATTCATCAACCAAAGGCAAACTGGCCTCTCCAGTTTCGTGCACGGTGCAACTTGAACTTTGCTGCAATTGCGATATGATCAGAAGAGCGAGTACGTGAAGGAAGAGCACCGTCTTTCACCTCCTCCTCGTCGACCAGCTCCATCAACGACACCACTTTCAAATTAGGGGTAGTGGCCTCTCCAGTTTCGTGCACGGTGCAACTTGAACTTTGCTGCAATTGCGATATGATCAGAAGAGCGAGTACGTGAAGGAAGAGCACCGTCCTTCACCTCCTCCTCGTCGACCAGCTCCATCAACGACACCACTTTCAAATTATGGGTAGTGTAGAATATGTAATCCAACGTTCGCTTAAAATTCATCGTTCCCTTAAAATTCTGGACGAAGTTAGTGAAACGGGGCTCCCTTGTTTCACCGTTCATCTTCTTCTCGATGTCTACCTGCGCAACATCGCATTGAAAATAGGAAGAATAAGCACTTGCTAAAGGTAGTGTATGGTGAATCCTTTTAGCAAGCTGTTTTGAATCATAATACAAATATTTCTTGTTTGAGGGATGGGCATAGCCTTTGGTCAGAAGTGAGTGGGGGGCGCTTCCAGGCAAGGAATTGAAATCCCCACATATTACACGTGGAACATCATATTTCTCCATTTCCTTGAGCAAGCAATAAACCTGCCCTAGCTTTTCTTCACTGTTATTAGGATTTGCATGGATGTGGGTATTGGCTATGCACACACGTTGACTAGTGTTTTTTAATGAAAGGATGGCATTAAGGGCAATGTTGTCAAAATGATATCGGGAAAGACGTATCCACCACTGTTTTACCAAGTCAAACTGATTCTTTTTATAAAACGTTGCACAACCATCATTTGGCCCAGCCAGCCATGTTCTCTCCTTTCCCTTAAACAATCCTTCATACCCTAGCTCGGCCAATTCCCGATAGAAAAAATCATAATAGTGGTTCACTTGGACCTCCTGGAGGCAAACGATGTCAGCGTCGCACTGTAATATTTCTTTCAGCAAGTTTTCTCGGCGGTATTTCCAACTGAGCGCGAAGAAAGGACAGTTGGGATACTTCTCTGGTCTAGCACATTCATCTGTCAGCACGTTGAATGTTACAACTGTGAACGATGGACCCGTGAAGCTTGGAGCATTTCTGCTGTTGTTTACTTGAATCATTTGCCGAGGATTCGGGGGAAGCGGGAATCGAATAACAGGTTCAGTATGGAAAATCACCTCCCCTGCGCATTCAAGAGATAATACCTTGCCTACATCGTGAGTGGTGGGTGTATAAAACTCGGACTCTGACAACAAACGATTGTTGATACCAAGTCCGAAATCGAGGTGATACCATCTCTGCCCGCTAATTCTCCTCCTCGATTCATCATCGAGGAAGCCGTCAGGTACCAAATCCTTTGCACACAACGCTTTACCAACAATAGGTTTTACGGAAACCCCTATCAATTCCATCACAATTGCCATTTTTGCCAGTAACTATAATTTCTCTTCAATACTATAATAGTCCTCTTCAATACTACAATACGAGATCTTGTTAAGCTCGCGCTCTGCTTGTCACGTATAAACAAAAATAGAGCTCGCAGCTCTGTAAACAGAAATATAGATCTATGGGTTGTGTAAACAGAAATATTATATGGATCCGTGTTTTTGTTCTTTCCATTGAATGCCATTAACTTTTATTTATATTGAATTGCATTTACTTTTTCTTTCTACAAACAAAAATGAAGATTGCTTGCAACGTCGGCCTGATTTTTCGTACGAAGCAAAGCATGGGCTGTCTTTCAATGTGACATGTGGCTACGAATACTATATGTTTATAGTATATATAGACAAACTTTTGTTGGTCCCAAAGAAAGGGAGTGAAAGGAATATATTTTTAGTTTTATTTTTTAAAACATTAATTTTCATTTTATCTAATTACGTTTTTTTTTAATGTATTTTTAAAAAAAAATAATATATATTAAATTTAAGAGTTAAAAAATTAAATATTTTTCATGATTTTGAAATTTTAATGATTTTTTGTTTAATTGGTTTAGAATGATATGAATGTTTTTTTGTTTAATTGGCTTAGAAGGTTACTAATGAGATACAATTCATGGATGAGATGCAGTTTCTCAGCATAGTGGTCTTATTTGTCAGAGATTCATATGAGGCACATGTGTAGTTTGATTTAGAGTGCAGTGTTGCACCTGTGATTGGGATCGTAACATTTTGTGGGCTTCCATACCCAACAACAATATTTGATATGGTTCATTGTTTAAGGTGCTTGATTCGATGGGGGTAAGTATAGTAATGTATAAATTATCAAAATGGTTAGAACCTTGAGGTCTCTTTGAAAGCTATTCTTATGTGAAACCAAGAGGTCCTGTTTACTTTTTATGTATAATCCTATTTTAGTTAGTTAAAATTCATGCAAAGCAACAACATGGACATGAATGTTTATAATATGGGTGGTTTCTTTGCTTCCTATGTCAATGGAGTTGGTTGGGTTATGGAAGTGGTTCCATCACAAATGCTCAAGACAACACACTTAGTATCATAAAAAAGGCGGATCCATAATTGGTATGCCCCTCCCTTGTTCAATAAATTGTTAGGTCAATCCATTTAGAATATTACATTCATTAGGTAATTTTTCCAAAGGAAGAACCATATGGAGTTAGTTCAAGATTAATGGGTGTCTTGTTTGGATGCATTTCCAACATATTCCCTAACATATGGCTCAATTCATGGTGGAGTTGTAAGCATTTACCAAGATAGGTGATTTATTGTCTTGGACCACGAAGGACACATGGATTTTGTTTTTTTTTTCTCAACCCCGGATCTATTAAGAACTAAGAGGTGTCATAGAAAACAAAAGATGTTTACAATGTAAACTTCTAGTTGTTTAAAAGATCTCGATTAAGATGGATATTTGGATTTTAAGATTGGAGGATGGCAATTAAAAAATAGTTATCTATTAGACATCTAACCTCAAACTTTTTTCCATTTTAGTTCATAATGTTTCCTTTCGACATGGCACTTTTTTTCCACTTGGGTTGTACTGAATAATGCTTCTCTAAGTGCAATGAACCAAAGGAAAGAAATTTCCGTCCTTCATTCAGTAGATATAAAGATATCATTACTTAAGAGTCCGTTATGTTTGCATGATATAGATTAATTTTATAAACTTTTTATGTTTTTAGAAAGTTGTGGGATGACTTTAAGGAAACAAATTTACATCTCTTCGTAGTAGAAAGAACTAATTATATAGGATAAGTTATTTGTTATCTTAAACCTTTAATGATAAACAATTACTATTATTATTTTAAAATCTAAAAAATTATTTTTTAAGAAAACTGATACTTAAATCCCTCGAAGGAAAAAATTTCCATTCTCTAGTAGAGTACATAGAAATTCATCGTTGCATCAACATAGATATCTGCTAATCTACGCAAGTGTAACGCACTCGAACCCCTTTTCATCCTAGGGAAGTGGGGTGTCGATATTTCCTATCCTTAAACACCCTTCTAGACATAACCTTGAGATCATAGATCTATTCTAGTCTTTAAGAGATTTTGAACAACTATAAATATGTTAAAATCTAGGTTTAGGGTTATACGTTATATAGTCTCTTAAAGTTTCGAGGTATTTCCTTCCCACTATCAACTTAACCTCCATGTCCAATCCGTGTGGATCCTTGTCATATGTATCAAATGACAAGGTAGGCATGTGTCTGTTGATGTGGCAAGTGATGTCCCATTGGACATGGCACACAACGGGTTCGTAACTAGGGAAAACCCAATAGAACCTAAAAACTGAACTCAAAACTAAATTATGGATCTCAACAACATAGACGGTTGAAAATTATTGAAATTGTCGGTCCTCATACATTTCCAAATAATATTTGTGTGGTGGATAGTAAGTTGGGTTAACCTGCTCAAAACATAAGTCGCTACCAAACTTTTCGACCGACTTCTCCCAAGAACCCCATTCTTCATGGGATCCGATGACTCTTCCCAAACCACACGACATTTAACAGACATTCCCAAAGTTCAATAAATCCAAAAGAAAAGATCCATCGTGATCTTTAGCTCAAATCCTCTGCTGTGACACTTTTTCTCCACTTCGGTTGTAGTGCACCATGCTTCTCTAAGTGCAATGAATCAAAGGAAATCTACTACCATGCTTCATTGTGTAGATTTAAAGATATAATTGCCTATGAAAGTGATCCGTTACATGGAACCTTTCATGATAAATATTTCTTTTTTTAATCTTCATTGTTTTTAGAAAGTTAATGGATCACTTTAAGGAAAGAAATTTGAATCCCTTCATAGAATACGTAGAAAGAATAAATTACATAGGATAAGTTATTTGTTATCTTTAACCTTCAATGATAAAAAATTACTATTGTTATTATTTTAATATCTAAAAATCTATTTTTGAAGAAAGATCCTACTTAAATGACTTGAAGGAAATAATCTCTATCCCCTAGCAGAGTACACAGAAATCCATCAATGCATAAACATAGATATTCCCAAATCTGCGCAACTGTAACACACTCGACTCCCTACGCATCCTAGGGAAGTGGGTTGTCGATACTTCCTCTCCTTAAACACCCTTATAAACATAACATTGAGATCATAGATCTATTCTACTCTTTAGGAGCTTTACAACGACTATAAATATGATAAAATTTGATTTTAAGGTTATAAGTTACAGTCTCTTAAAGTTTATAGGTCTTTCCCACCCACTATCCACTTAACTTCCACGTGGAATCTGTTTGGATCCTCGCCATTTGTATCGAATAAAAAGGTATGGACGTGTGTGTTGATGTGTGGAACAATAAGGAAGGACGTCAACCTTCCTTAGGAAGCGCACAACAGAGTACAAGTCGTCTCCAGCAAGCAAGGAGAGAAGGAGAAGCAATGCTACGATAGTTTTTTTATCGTTTTCAGTGTCGGTCAGTATTTTATTGTAATAAAGAATTCGTCTGTCTAAGTAAATAATGACGATGTCTATTTTAGTGAACAGTTAGCTGTGTCATTAAACACTACGGGAAATTTCTCTTTCCAATCCGATTGCGTAGAGAAATAAAGAACAATAAAGAAAAATTTACCGTTTGTAGAAGATCGCCTTGATTGTTTAAGAAGGGAGACAATCCTCTAACACATTTGATGAAGTTTTGTGAATTTTGCGTTATCTATTTTTCTTGTGTAACATTGATTTTCACTTTTTCTGAGACGAGTGAGAGACAATCTTGTGTTTTCGCTTTTACTGTCATGTGAGGATTGAGAGAGAAAATGCACACCAAGGGAACTACTGCACATCTCTTATTATGCTAAGCGTACGAGAAATACGCCCCTTCAGTTCATTGGTGGACAACATAAGGAATATACAAGGCATCTATATCCAGAAAGTAGCGTTTTTCTTCTTCCTTGATTGCGCTAATCTTCCAATTCGCTTAGTCGGCTTAGAGGGTCCCTCACTCATATCTATCAGAGCGTCCATTCAAAGAAAAACGAGTCTCCATGGTATAAGACACCCTCACACTATCAGATCCACAAAACTTCATCAAATGTATTAGTGGATTGTGTCCCTTCTTAAACAATCAAGGCGATATTCTACAAACAGTAAATTTTGCTTTATTCTTCTTCATCTCTCTGCGCAATCAGATTAGCAAGAGAAATTTCCCACAGCGTTTATTGAGACAGCTAACTATTCACTAAAATAGACATTGCCATTATTTACTTAGACTCACAAGTGCTTTATTACAATAAAAGACTAACTAACGCTCACAACGATCAGAAAACTATTATGGCATTACTTCTCCTTCTCACCCCTCTTCCAATTCGCTTAGTCTATTGAGAGGGTCCCTGACTCATATCCATCTAAGCGTGCATTCAAAGAAAAATGAGTCTCCATGGTATAAGATTCCCTCACACTATTAGATCAATTGGTAATGGAGCAAGTTCTTTCCTTGGGACCAAGAACTTCGTCCACCAAATTAAATTTTTTTGGGGGGGTCTTCATACTTATTCTCACGCTTTTGCTCAGACCCTTCATTTCACCCTTCTCAGGGTTACTCTCACACCCTCCTCAGGGTATACTCGGTTCCTTCCAACAATGTTGCCTCGAAGAGAGGCCTCCAGTGAGGAATCCAATGCAACCACATCAACTCCAGTTGCATACTTGGCGTTGGCTCTCCAAGAAATGATTCAACTTCAAAAACAAAGACCTCCACTGACCATCGAGCTGGACACCCATTCTCAGTTACCAAATTTTGTCGACCAAATGAATGCAGAGACAGTAGATTCTTGGATTCGTAGCCTCTCCACTTACCTCAAGACCTCGCGTAAGGTGGAAGACGCCATCAAATTATAGATATCCATCCTTCTACTAGAAGGAACAACACAAACCTGGTGGGACACATAATTGGAAAGGTCTGAATTGATCGTTGAGCTCAGTACACTGTCTTACCCGACAAATGACCGCATTGCATCGTCGGATACGTTCTATCGAGCATTGAGGGAACCCTTCTACCCTCCAGGATATCTTCATAATTTTCTTGCCAGGTGGTTATAACTCCGTCAACTTTCGAATCGATCAGCTCAAGGATACATTGATGTCTTCTGTAAGATATGCATCCAGTTGCATTTCAGTGAACCAGGCAAGGTATTAATAATTAATTTCAATTCTGGTTTATTGTTACCTCTCCGACGGGAGGTACATATTTTTGTCGGCGCTTATCTGGACAAGGATTTCTTACGGGTCTTCGCCATAGAAAGAAAGGTGTCTCCTCACATTTGATAACTGCCAAATCAAACCCAGGTTGATAACGCACCTCCTTCTCATTCTCAACCTTATCCTTCTTCCCCGCCGGCGACCAAAAATGTAGTTTGGTGTAATTTTCACAAGACCAACTCCCATAACTATGTTGACTGTCGAGCAATTAAAAATAGCCACCCCCATCATAAGTTGTTTGCAGAGGCCACACCCACTGATTTTCCCGAGAAACCAGAATTCATCTCTCTCACCAACACCACCGAAGTTGACCCAGCCCTCATTCTGATGATTCTGCAAGAACCAGGTCGCCATAACGTTCCCCTATTCACTCACAAATGCCAAATTAAAAATGAACTCGCCACTCTCAGTCTGGACAATGACAGTAAAATGAATCTGATATCACAAGAATTAGTCCAACATCTGCAACTCCCCCCCACCCCACACCCCCATACACATCAGCTTGGATGGGTACAGAAGGGTGTTCCTCACATTACTATTACTCGCAGTTGCACCGTTGCTTTGACCATCGGTCCTTCTCGTGTAAATGTCATCTAGGACATGTCACCGTTAGATTGTGTTGATCTCCTTCTCGGTCTTCCTTACAAACAAAACCGACAAGCGGTGTATCACGCCAAGACACATCCTTACCACCTTAAACAGGTTGGGCACACCTATGTGCTTACTTCATATTCTATCACTTCACCACCGCCACGAACCGATACCGTAGCTACTCACCATGTTATCGATACCAACAATGTCTCTCTTTGTTTGACCCACCATGTTCAGCTCGAGAACCTCACTAATACGACACCTCCCACAATACTCCCTCTACTCCCGAAATTTGGCAATGTCTCGCAGTCTCTGTCAAGGCTCCCATGCTCTTGAGCCCTTGCTCCATCCATTGATCTCATTCCTAGCACATCATTACCCAATGCTCCATCATCTCTCCCGGTTACCCAAGACACTATCGAACATCCTCTAGTTATCGATTACCATTCCCGCACCCAAGAAACAATTAAAGATTGTTATCCCTTACCCCATACTGCCTCTCTATTTTCTCTTGGAGCGATGCGTAAAGAGGGAGGTCACCCAGTGACGTACGACTACTACGCCAAAGAATTCCACCTCCTGATGTCGGATTTGCAGAGGTGGCACCCTTACAATCGGGCCACTCACTCTTCCACATACTTCTTACATTTCGAGCTCTCTGTTGGATCTTAGTAT
>Ga0224573_1000130_pt1 | contig 10426 bp, 6 predicted proteins | sample CRU1metagenome_FD_189088 | JGI IMG/M metagenome (GOLD analysis project Ga0224573, IMG submission 189088) | Spruce roots microbial communities from Bohemian Forest, Czech Republic - CRU1 | ecosystem: Host-associated > Plants > Roots > Unclassified | place: Czech Republic: South Bohemian Region... | reverse complement strand
ATGAGCGTCCAATCCGTCCTTCCAAAACCCTAGAGCTAACTGTGCTCTTTCAAAAGATATCCGATCAGACTGTCGTACTTCCATCCCCTAGCTCGAAAACTGGAAGTAGAACTCACTGCTGTACTGCCCATCTGAGGAAGAGCTTGCCTTACTCGAGTCACTACTGCTTCCTAAAAAAAGAGAACTGCTAATACCGCTACTCAGACTAGAAAGAGCTACCTGTACTCGAACTCAGAACTCAGAACTACTGCTTCAAAAGAGACTTTCACTCAGAACTCATAAAGAGGGAAAGCTCATACTCCTACTCAAACTAGATCATATAAACTACTTGCTCAAATACCTCCTCTCAGATCGACAACCACAACCAATCAAGGGGAGACTGAAGTGCTTCTTTCTAATCCGATTCCTCTTCCAATTCGGAGATGCCAACCAAAGGAATAAGTTGCTTGCTCCTAAAAAGGAAGGCTCCTCAAGAAAGGAAAGAGCATCTTTCTTGCTACCGATCCAAGTCCTAGTCCATCGACGGGAAGAAGCCTACTCTCGGTTGGTGCTTTCCAGCCAATGCCAGGAATGAGTACCAAAGCCGAGTCAATCCTACTGCTTTCTTGAAACGGGATTCCAATTCCCTATCTCAAAAGACGTAAGCTCGTACTCGCGACCATACATGGAGTCGTGCCCTCAAGCCAGTCAAAGAAAATGATTCAAAGATTCCAGTTCCAGTTCAAAGATGACAACCCTCAAACGAGGAAGAAAGTAGTTGCTCGTCAAAAGGAGAGCTCCCAATATAGGATAGACAGCGTCTTTCTTGCTACGGATCCTATTCCTGTTCAAGGAAAGCTAGCTTGGTCCAATTCCAATTCAAGACAATCCGAAGAATCCTGCCAAACCAAAAGACGAGAGACTGAGATTATCCATTCTAAAAAGAGCTCCTATTCATTAGACGAGCTAACCTATTCTCAGAAAAAAGTACCGAAGAAAAGACCAGCTCCGGAATAAAACTCCCCTTGATGGGTCGAGGGTGACCCTTCGATGGAATGGTAATGGCTTGCACGCTGACGGTATTTGCAATCGGCTTTTCATCGGTGAAATGGAACTTCGACGTCAAGTAGCTTCAACATCGCTTAATGAACGCGCAGAAGGCCGATCTAGTTCAATGTGAGGGGAACTTCTTTCTTTAGGATACAAAATCGACTTCATGGGTTGTGGGGCTCTTTCAAGGTAGCCGTATATCTGGATTTCATCCTTCGAGTTGAGGTGGGCGAAGGACCAGGTGAGGTCGCTACGAAACGAAAGAGTATGGGCGGCGAGCGTAGCGAGGCGTAACTCGCCAGTGGGGGCTCGTTCCACGAGCTAGGCTGTCTTTCTCTAAATGATTACTTTATAAGAACAACTAGACTGGCTTTCTGGAATACAACAGCAGGTTATGAAATAGCTTCAAGTGATAGCTTACAGGGGAACTTGTTGCACTTGCTTTCAGGTATTCCGCAACAAGTTGCCCTCCATTTAAGCAGGTATTTTCTTTGATGAAGTGTGACGTGAATCTTCTCCAACAGTCGCGTAATTACGTATATAATTCATGAATGCATAATTACATATATAATAGCAGCCACTTATTTCCTCTCCCGTTGGTCGAGAGTTCGCTGCCTCACCCTCTCCTTACAGTCGAGCGTGCTTTCGCATCCTCTCCCGTTGGTCGAGAGTTCGCTGCCTCACCCTCGGCGAATGAAATAATCAGAAATGCATAATGAAAGAAATGCATAATTACACATATAATAGCAGCCACTTATTTTATTTCCTCGGCTGCTAAAGCGTAATTACATAGAGAATTCATGACTGGAAGAAATGCAAAACGAAATCAAGTCAATTCTCTCAATTCTTTTCTCATAATCCAAGCAAAACTAAAACTGATTTTACACAAGGAGTTTGGATTGAAGGAGAGTAGCACCTTTTTCCACGTCTTAGACCAAATCCTGGAATATCCTTTTTTCTCTGATATCAAAAAGGATATCCCTTATCTCCGGGAGCTCTACAAGGATATGAATAGGGACCCGGCCGTATTACGCTCCCTTTTGGAGCTAATACAGGCAACCCTGAACTCCCGGGGCTTCCACCCGAACAAGTACGGGCGCTATCCACACATATAGGGAGGGTTAATAACTTCTAAGCCGCCGCCCCGCTCCTCGGGGCCGGCCCCTCTCTGATAAGGAATGAAACGAAATAATCAGAATTCTACGACAAATTTGGTTCGATGGCCGTTCCCCACTAACCACAAGGATATAGGGACTCCACATTCAATCTTCGGTGCCATTGCTGGAGTAATGGGCACATGCTTCTCAGTACCAATTCGTATGGAATTAGCACAACCCGGCGATCAAATTCTTGGTGGGAATCATCAACCTCATAATGTGTCAATAACGGCTCACGCTTCTCCAATGATCCCTTTTATGGTTATGCCGGCGGTGATAGGTGGATCTGGTAATTGGTCCGTTCCGATTCCTATAGGTGCACCTGACATGGCATTTCCACGATTGAATAATATTCCATCCCGGTTGTTGCCACCTTCGCTGTTGCTCCCATTAAGCCCAGCCTCGGTAGAAGTGGGTAGCGGCACTGGGTGGACGGTCTATCCGCCCCTAAGTGGTATTACCAGTCATTCCGGAGGAGCTGCTGATCCAGCGATTTCTAGTCCTCATCTAACAGGTGTTTCATCCATTTCAGGTGCTATCAATTTCATAACTACTATCCCCAACATGCGCGGGCCTGGAATGACTATGCATAGATCACCCCTATTTGTGCGGTCCGTTCCAGTGACAGCATTCCTACTCTTATCATCACTTCCGGTACCGGCAGGGGCAATTACCATGTTATCAACCGATCGAAGCTTTAATACAACCTTTTTCGATCCTGCTGGAGGGGGAGACCCGATATTATACCAGCATCTCTTTCGGTTCTCCGGTCATCCAGAGGTGCATATTCCCATTCCGCCCGGATTCGGTATCATTAGTCATATCGTATCGACTTTTCCGGGAAAACCGGTATTCGGGTATCCAGGCATGGTTTATGCCATGATCAGTATTGGTGTTCCTGGATTTCTTGTTCGGGCTCATCATATGTTTACTGTGGGCTCAGACGTTGATACGCGTGCTCACTCTACCGCAGCTACCATGATCATAGCTGTCCCCACTGGAATCAAAATCTCTAGTCGGATCGCTACCATGTGGGGAGGTTCGATACGATACAAAACACCCATGTTATCTGCTGCAGGGTCCATCTTTCCGTCCACCATAGGAGGACTCACTGGAATAGTCCTGGCAAATCCTGGGCTAGACATTGCTCTGCATGATACTCATTATGTGGTTGCACATTCCCATTATGTACTTTCTATGGGAGCCGTTTTTGCTTCATCTGCAGGATCTCACTTCCGGGTGGGTAAAATCCCTGGTCGAACATACCCTGAAACTTTAGGTCAAATCCATCTTCGGATCACTCTTTTCGGGGTGAATTCGACCTTCTTTCCCATGCATTTCTTGGGGCTTTCGGGTATGCCACGTCGCATTCCAGATTATCCAGATGCTTACGCTGGATGGAATGCCCTTAGCAGTTTCGGCCCTTATGTATCCGTAGTTGGGATTTTTCGTTTCTTCGTGGTCGTAACAATCACTTTAGGCGGTGGATACAACAAAAGATGTGCTCCAAGTCCCCGGGCTGTTGAGCATAATCCAACCACACCGGAATGGATGGTACAAAGTCCTCCAGCTCTTCATACTCCTGAAGAACTTCCAGCTATCAAGGAGACCTTGTGATAAGCGAAGAAACGGTCGCCGGTTGCTACTAATAACCTAACAGAACTTTTCTGCGGGGAATAAAACAAACAAATAGAGTTATTTTATAATGAAAAATCGCATAATTACATATATAATGAATGACTGGAAGAACTTTGGGTTGGATACGAAGCGGCGGAAAGAGGAGCCCAGTTCCTGCCGGCATTCATGAATCCATGTCACTCCGGCTTGTTGTTATACTATATGATATAATAGTAGTCGTATTCGCGCTCTGTAGGATTCGAACCCACGACATCAGGTTTTGGAGACCTACGTTCTACCGAACTGAACTAAAAGCGCTTTCTCAGAATCAATCTCTAATAAGAGAAAAAAGTATCTAAACAACACAGCTATGACTGGGAAATAGATCAACACGGAAAAAACATAGACATGACATAGCTTTTTTCAGTATGTTTTTGATTCGTTAAAGAAAGCAGAAAAGATCGTGCTTGATTAATTAATTGAAGCGGCGAGATCTAAACACCTGTGTGAGTTATGCGTTCCGTTTTGAATTTCAGAAAATGAATCCTCTTTCCTTCACGAAGACTATTGCTGTATCCCGCCTAGGGATGAGTCTCCCAGGGACCGGAGGGATTACCCCTATTTCACCACCCGAGCAAGAGTGATTCATTCCCCGGGACCTTACAAAGAGAAGGCACTGCCGCCCCCCATACATAATAGTCGAGAAAACTAGCCCTATCTAGCAATGGAGGGAAACATAGCATGTCGCAACAAAAGCTTGATTGAGTCAATCTAAAAAGGGCTGCTGGGCCAGCAATAGAGGAAGGAACCACAAATGAAAAATCGAAATCGAGAGATGTTTTTGTTCTTACCCAAACCGAATAGAGGAAATGAATGAAAGAACCCAATTCGTGATCCTGTGTTCGGGATAGGGCGATTCGTTCCTTCTCCTTATTATGGTATGGTAAGCGAGTGCCTGCATGATTCTTCCCACTTCATTTGTACCTTCTATAATATAACCAAAAAAAGAGTGGTCATAATTGCTTTATAAATAGAATGATTTACCTAAATAGGAAACGGCTTGATTGACTGGGCGGAGCGAAGTGATCTGTAAAAACAATGAGATGGATACACGACTACCACTCTTCATTGGAAAGTCTCTGGTTTCATTCCCATCCACTCACTAACCCGAATTCTTGCGGCGAATCACCGCTTGCTTGGAGGCGCTCTCCCTCTCCCTATCTACTGTATCGATCGGTAAGACTCGACCGATAGGGAGCATGCTCCACTAGTCCGCTATTTTGACTTGACTCCAAACCCCAATGCACTCGTTGTACATAAGATAGAGGGCCTTTGGGCACCGGAGTCAGCGAGGGGGAGGGAGTGAGCGACGGCCAACTCACCTCGACCGACGTAAGGAACAGCGTCAGTAAGATCTATCGAGATAACATTAATTAATGCCTTCACTATATATAATATACGTCATTACCGGCCTTCCGAACTATATCATCTTGACAGCCAAAGCCAAGCGTATTTTATAAACATCAACCCTTTCTTCCAGAATTAAAGAATAAGGACGGACTTGCGGGCCCGCTGCATTGAGATTGACTCAATCCCTGGCCCTTTCATTATTCGTTAGCATTCTTAGTTTGTTTGAGAAGTCGAAGTCCCAACTCCTTCCCTCCCTCCCGAGAGACTGACTCCCTGTGCTGGCCGGACTTGATTGGCCGGCTTGGTATACCAGATCGCTATCGCTTCAAGTGCCCGGGTCTCTCACTCACTCGGGCACCGCTTGCTGATCGCTTCGCTTTCTTCAATTCACGGATGAAACGATTATAAAAGAAGAACGAACCACTTGACTCCGGAACAGGAGATAGAGTCAATGGAATGTTCGGTCCCGCGCGCGGTTAGGACATCTTTTCAAGCCGAAGACACGGGTTCGATTCCCGTATGGGATATGTGGTGAAACAGAAATCTTGGAATCATGACAAAGCCGTCTGGGAACGTGGTACTTTGTCGAACCGGGCCACTATCACAGAAATCGAAATAGAAAGATGAATCTATGTGAATAGCATATGTTATAAAATCCTTGGGACAGTCACTTCTTCGTGCCCGTTCTCCAACTCCTTGACCCCCCTATTTCTGGTCCTCATCCCGATCGGTTATGGAATTGATTCTTTCATCAATGATTTGATCAAATTATTTCTAAAATAAGAAGAACGAGATGAAACGGATAGAAAACGCCTCGAGCAAACAATGCCATGGCTCTTCCGTTGAAGCGGACCCTGAAGAGGAAGCATGACCAAAGAATGGCTTCCGATGCCAGTCTCTTTCGAGCTACCAGAAATGAGAAATCGTCAAGGAACGGGGAAACCTAGTGTTATTACGTATATAACGTTGTTACACTAAGATACAAAACGGACTGAGCAACATCAGTTCCAAAAAATGCATTTCATTAAGAGGGAGTTGGCCGAAGAAGGATATAACCTAATTTATGAACAAATTGGGGGATAATATCCATTCCGAAGAAATAGGAAAGAAAGGGCGTTGAGATAGAAGAGCTTTTATTACGATGCAGAATATGGAAAATGAGGTTTTAGCAATCATTGGTACTTGGGAATGCGTAGTGAGTGGTTTTATCCACGAAGTGGGTCATCATGATTTTTGTGTTGCCATCCACATGCGTGTGGAGGTAAGAACAATTTGTCTAAGAACGATTAGGAAGCGGGTTTTACAGCGCTTTTCCTATTGGAGACGCGAACATGGAGATACTCTAAAAATAAGTACCTGTAAAGGTCTTTTATCATGGTGTCATCGGATTGTTAATCTATTTTCCTCTGGTTACCACGAATTTCAATTACACGGAATAACAAATAGGGACTTGGAGATAAGATCCCTGGCCTTCTCTTCGAAGAGAAGTATCGATAAAGCTAAACGTATGCTCGATCGACGAAAAGCAAAGGGCTCAGATACTATATTCGGAAGGGGGGAAGAGTGACTAACTGGTTGAAATATGTAACAGTTTTGCTCCTCCGTTGTTCCCATATTATTCCACCTCCTTTCTTCTTTTATAGAGCAGCGCTCGTACCCGGTCAATTTGCTAGTGAAAAGGGTGGCCTATCCCAGCTCATTCTAGTAGCTAGCCAGCGAGAGATGCTCACCAGCAAGCAAGACCTTAATCCTAGCGATCCTAGCTTTTCCATTCCCCCCTAGTCGTATCAGCAAGTTGTACCATGCAGCGCGGCCGCAACAACCTTGATAGATCACCCACCCGCGCACGCATAACACGCGTCTACGCCAATTGGAACACAAATTGGAACACCTATAAGAGACCCACTCGTAAGATAAAAGTACATCGGATCGAAGCAAATGCACCCAGCCTTTCGGACCACAATCAGAGCGCCCGCACCCCTTTCGTACCTCTCGGCACTACCAAATGAACAAAGCACGCGTATTAATTGAACGAAGCACACGTACCCGTCGTTCACAGTGCATAGCCTCGTCCCGGGCACATAGTCAAACAGCATATAGTATCGCCCCTTGCCTCAAGTGCTAGGCAATTCTCTCTAGCACAACGTCTATCTATAGTCTAACCAGCTAATCAAGTAGCTTACTTCTTAGTAGTTGACCCAGCAGCACTGGGTCATTTGCACCTGGTCATCAGACCTAGCAGCACTACTTACTTGGTAATAAGCCTTAGTCGTTATCAATCAAGCAGCACCGGTTCATTGGTGAAATAAATCTAGCCATTCATTGTCTTGCCACACGACACGATCTCTGCAGCAAGCTCAAGAAGCCCGCCATAGGCTATCACTCGCCCGTTGGACCACCCCTCGCTGTAGATGTGAGCAATCAAGATCTATCCGGCATGACCCGCCTCCCTGACTAGCGTGAAAGAACCAACCAGCGTGAATGGTTCTACCTATCCCCTCTCCCTGAATGTCTCTCTATCTACTACCTGCCCTCCTTTACCTGGATGTCTCTAGGAATGGCTCTATCTATTCCCTCCCATCAAATAGTAGCTTTAGCCTTTCCCGTCCGGTAACACCCCCATAGTAACCCCGGCTGCTTTACTCCCGCTCCTGGGGTGCAAGTGTAGAAAAGCCATCCATCCCTCCATTTCCTTACCCCACGCGCTAAGCAACCTCTCTAACGTATGGCAGACTTCTCTCTTTCTAATCTGTTGGGAACGACGTGGGGGACTTCTCTCTCGGGTATCCTATGATGATGAACTCAACCTTGTATGGCGATAAGGGCCTTCTCCGCAGTACTTCCTTTTACTCTCTCGGGTATGTAGGAACTAAAGGTTCCTTCTCTTTCGGGTATGTATTGAACGGGTACATCTCTCATAGTCTGTTGGGAACCCGGGGTCAATGAGAAAGCAAGCAACCGGTGTCAAGTTATTCATCTCAAGAGGGAAAGCAATAAATATACAGGAAGCAAGAGAGAGAGACGGACAAGCAACATGTTTGATCGATCAGCATTAAGGTCTCAGCCGGCAAGCATAAAGGCGCTCAACCTCAAAGCAGATGATTCCATCCGTCCTGCCATAGTGAAACATTATGAAATGGAAAAATTCCTTAAAGAAACACTCATATGAGGTACGAGTATGAGGACCTCCGGGTCGTTACTTTGATTCCCCCGAAAAGAAGATTCTGTCTTGGCGAAAAAAAAGAGGTTTTGAGAAAGGCGAAACATAAAAATAGAAGGTTTTTCAAAGTTCACGTACCAAGCAAAATGTAAATCTAGTTGTCACGTCTTTTCTCTGGCCCTTCCTTCTCCCAGCCCGCCTACGATCAATCTGCCAGCGAGCAAGCGTAAAGCCGTTCAAACGGAGAATCCATTGACAGCGCACAGAAATTTGTTAACATAAAAGCACATAGAAGCCATTCACAACTCACTGCGATCGAAGCCATTCACACGGATAAGGTTCTCATAAGCCATTCACAGAAGCAATTAGCATAAGCTGTTCACTCACTGCATGACATTCACTCAAAGCACAACGTATTAGCGACGTCACAGAAACTCAGAGAGGCTCCCTCCATCGGTTTTAACAGAAGGCATAACAGGAAACATAGAGGCAATTACAAGCATCCACATCGGTTCGCAAACAGACAAGAATAAATCCTCCATGAGTTCGCAAATTGGCAAGAAGCCATCGAATGCATCAACTCTTGTATCGACAGCGTTAGTAGCAGCATATATTCTTGGCGTCAAGTGCATTGATACGTGGCCTCGACTAAGACTCCTGGATCGACTAGCGGCTATGGGTGACCGGTTGGGAATGAAGGGCTATGGGCTTTCAATGATTGGTGTATGACCCTTAGGTGCATTGTAAGTAATGCATTGTTCATGTCATTGGATCGAGGTAGTAACCTTGTGTTCGGTAGCGTTTAGTGAACGGATACAGGTAGGAATGATTGTTCGGTAGCGTTTAGTGAGTTCGAGGTTCAAGGGTATATATCGAGGTATAGATTGAGGTATGGTTACCTATGGGCTATGACTGGCACTGCTGGCATCGAGTGGATCGATCTTGTATCGAATTTTGGATCGAGTGATTGAAACCTGAATCGAGTACGCCTGAATCGGGTGAATCGACACCTGGACCGACTAGCGGCTATAATCTGTTGAACCAAACTCTGCCCCCGACGGCGGTGCTATGGTAGTCATAAGCGGATCCATTTTATTAAGGCCCCTAAAGGTATAGGTGCAGTAACTTACTAGCATTATATATGATATTATTCATAAAGTATGATATTATCCATAAAGTAAAAAGCTATTAGCAAGTCTAAAGGCGCTCAACAATCAATTGAATAAATACCTAAAAACTAGAGGTAAACGATCTGAAATGGCCATGTTCAGTAACAATCAAATCCATTTCATTGGTCCGATGAAGAGTGGACCTTAGATTCAATTAGATGGAAATGGCGAATGAGGCCATTTTTTAGAACCGCCAATCGGAGTAACCAAGTCGAGTAGCCGAGTGGCCCATTCGATTAGCCCAGTCGAATAGCGCAGGAGCCACAGTGGAGTAGTCCGGTATCCAATCCAAGTATCAGAACCTATAAGCCCAACCGAGCAGCCCACCCGGATCATAACATTACTAAGGCTCTGTATTGGTAGAGGGTCTAGGTCGAGGAAGAGGTCGAGGTCAAGGGTTGATGGCTTTGGTTTCTCCGTCGAGGAGGTCTGGTTTCTATGTTCTATTCTTCCCGGTTAGGTCTCGTGGTTAGGTCTCCTGTTTAGGCCTCCTCATTCGTCCGTGGGGACCCATCTCGAAGTGTGCTGTTGTCGGTCGTCCGTGGGAACCCATCTGAAAGATGTTATCTGTGTCCGTGGGATCGCCTATCTCGTAATATGTTTTCTCTCAATCGATCAATCACTATCAAGATCATCCACCTCGCTTACTGGCAAAACTTCCTAGCGTGAATTACACTATGTGTCTGGCGCATGATCCTAAACAGGTGCATTGTAAGTAAGCATCGTGCATCGGTTCCAAAAACTACCTATGAGAACCCCCAAAAAATCCAAGAAGACATCCAAGAAGACATCCAAGAAGAAGACATGCTCCATCAGTTCCAAAACATCCAATAAGATCCTCCCCTTATCGGTTCACAGACATACAAAAGAATCCATCGCAACCT
>Ga0224573_1000128_pt1 | contig 10482 bp, 8 predicted proteins | sample CRU1metagenome_FD_189088 | JGI IMG/M metagenome (GOLD analysis project Ga0224573, IMG submission 189088) | Spruce roots microbial communities from Bohemian Forest, Czech Republic - CRU1 | ecosystem: Host-associated > Plants > Roots > Unclassified | place: Czech Republic: South Bohemian Region... | reverse complement strand
CCAGTGAACCAGGAAAGGCTGAAATGGAAGGATCGGCGAGATCTAGCTTGAAACCCACCTTTGACTCACGAATCTAGTGTTATTACATATATAACGAATGGTCGGACAGTGGAATGAGTTTATTCATGATATGGGAGTAAACGAAAACGCTATTGGATGCACCTATTTCCCACGAGCATTGCCCACCATAAATCAGAGGTATACCATGAGCTAGTAAGTTCGCCAAATCCCAGTTATGGGTGAACTACTCATTCGAAGAGAGGTTGTTCGTCAGCGATAGGGAAGTCCCCTGTGTTCGTTGACTCAGCGAGATAGATGTAACGCGCTCAAGGTTCGTCAGCGATAGGGAAGCCCTGTTCGTTGATCGATTCAACAAATAAGCGCTCCACTTTAAGAAGCGCTCTTTGAGGTACGTTAAGTGACTCGACCATAAGGGTGAGGTAAACGTGCGAGGATAGGCCCGGTAGAGTGAGCCTGCCGAACTCTCGACTATAAGGCCGCCATCGACTCACTATTCATATGGTGAGGCCCGGTAGGGACTCGACTAAAGGGAGAGGAGCAATTCCGATGGCGGCCCCTTGGCCTCGCTCTCTGGCTACTTCCTATCTCTGTGCTACCTATGCGGGTCAAACTGAGGGCAATGCAACTGTCTTTTATGGATACGCAACTTAATATGCTTAACAATGGCTGGACCTGGAACGGGATCTGTTCCTGATGAATATGCTTTCATAGAAACTGGGTCTCGATCTCGATGTACTGCGGGTGAGACTGCTGACTCTTCTGCTACTTTCATCGCTGGGTTAACCGCTGACTCTTCTGCGTATAATGGTGCTTATCAAACTTGGTTAGCTGGTTCTGGAACGGGATATGAAATGGGCTATGACTCAGGAGATGGGACTAGGACTGGAACTGCCTTAGATGTTAGTTCTGGATAAATTGGTTCTTTAACGGATGCTGCTGAAACGACTGGCATTGGCACTCGAACTACTGCCCTTGGAACTGGATCGGAAACTCCCTCCAATGCCTTTCCCGGTACTCCCATCTCTGCCTATGCCTCTACCATTAAGTCAACGCGTTATTCATAAACAGATTATGTAAACTGTCTATGCCCCCACTGGATCATTTACTGGCTCTGGTTCACTGGCATTATAAGGTGGTTAACTGCCATTATCGATCGATATCGAAGCTATTGGTGGGGCCGGGAACTATATATGCTACTACTCGTTTTGCTCCTGTTCCCGTCTTGGTTGCTACTTCTGGCTATCGAACCGTAAGGGACGTTGGGGACTCTGCCTATGGTGTCTTTGCCTCTCCTGCAACCTTTGCTGCTTCTCTCTTTGGTGCTACTGGTCCGGATGCTGGGTCAACTTAACTTGGTGCTTGCTCATCAACTTAACTTGTCAGATGCTAGCGGTGATGTAACAATTTAAGCTTGTAGCTAGAATATAGAGGTTCAATGGAGATGGAACTTTTTCAACCCTTGATTTGTGAATTATTTATTTGTACATAGGCCCCTGCCTTCGCTCATGCTGGTGGTTCTAGGTAAAGGGGTTCTTCGACTGGAATTGGAACTGCTTCTTTGACTGGAACAACGAAACCATAGTGGCTAGGAAAGCCGGGGCGGGGACTCTGTGGAAGGCATAATTGGTTCCATATCCACATCCTCAATGACCGGGCATCCATCCGACTATCTATGGCAAATTGGGAACAGCGGAGAGAGGGAAGAGTGGCCGAGTGGTTGGAAGCGACAAACCGTTATCACATCCTATGCCCGGGAAGCACGCAACAAGCATCCGTTCGACTTGCATGTGTTAAGCGTACGTAGAGCTCATTCTGAGCCAGCATCAACCCCGTATGATTAATTCTGACTTAGTAAGAACCTCTATCCGGAATGAATTGGCCTTACAGCGAACTATGCTTTATCTCAGTTTCTAAAAAGAATAGGTTATAGCAAGTCCCACTGCTGCTTATGCTCCTCAATGAATCGATGGTTATAATCTAGAAAAAGAAGGCCCTACTATATATAGGGCATTTCAGGCAGTTGTTCAAATTCATGCTCCTGGAACTATAGTTGTTGGAGCCAATGCTCGCGTTGTTTTGTCTTGCTGACCAGCATCGAACTCCCTTCCGGAATCTCCTCGGTCCTCCTCTGTCCCTGCCCACAATGAATCCCCTCATCGGTGTCTCAAGTTCCCCCACTTGGGCCCTACTATATAAAGGGAGTCAGCTATTGAAAACGATTCGGAGTCTGTTCAAGAAGGAAGACGAAAAGCTATTCCATACCTCGGAAGATGACCAGCCATTCCATGCCATCCAGCAATCGATCATGGAGAGCTCGGGGCTATGACATATAAAAACCAATTATCAGGCCATTTCCGTGTCGTTTATGGCATGTTGAACGATATTCTAGTAGGATAGATATTTTATATCTAGCATCCAATTATTATTTAGCAGGGTCAAAAATGAACTCCAACTTCTCTCTATATAAGGGCCAAAAAAGCATGCTTTAAACATACTTGTCACTCTTCTATATATTAGGAAGAATACGTTGGTAATGAACACACATAAGGCTGATAAGAGCTTCTATCTCTATTATGTATATACTGATTTCACTGTTTTACCCTATATAACTAAGACCAATCTTATATGTGAAAACCAATACTTGGAGCGATTGGCTCATACTAAGCTAATCTCAGCATAACAAGCATAAGGTATACGTTTAAGTAAGTACATGTTTCACTACGGTCTATTATTCCCATAGCTTATACACACCACTGATATCGATGTTTCCATAATAAGTGGATCACTAGCTTAGAACTTGTGTGTTTTTTTCATATTACATTCAGGAAAGTGAAAGAAGTGCCGCGTTTATGTAATTACGTCATTCATTATAGCAGTAATGACGCTTTAGCAGATCATGTTGCTATTATATATGTCATTATGCCATTTCGAGAGATCGATTTCTTTCCCTTCTCCCATTTCTTCAAGTCATATATTATATATGTCATTATGCATTTTGCTTAATCGAAGAAGTAACTTGACCTGGCTGGACTTACAGAGCACAGTTGAACGGACCGATCTTGTGTAAAAGCGTTACGTAGATATACGAGATATTCGAATTCAAACCCTCAGTAGATATAGGATGTTTCTCTCCATTCGAAGGTCGAGCAAGGGATCAAATCACTCGAAAATGGAGGGAGGGAGGAGGAACTTTGATAAGGGATTAGCTATTTGACAAATTATTCGGTGAATCGCGTTACCCGGCCCTTATTTTCACTCAATAAATCTAACGCTTCCTTATCCATATCTTTCCTTGGCCCAGAGACTTCATTATTATAGTCATAAAAATACCCTGAATTCACTGTTATGGCTGGAGTCTCAATCCTTGTTAATGACTGCTCGGCTAACCTCCATATTCTAAAATGGTATTACCTGCCACAACGGATGAGAAGCGCTGACTTCCTGCACTCCCACTCTGGCTGACCTTCCCACTCTGAAAGCAATGGGAACAGTAGAAAGAAAGCAATGGTTTTCCCAGGCTAGGGTGTCCGATAAGGCTTCCACCGCACCATCACTGTGTGTGCCGGGGCTCGGCTCCCGGACCGTACGTGGGCTGCCTCATACGGCTCTTCCTAAGACCCAATTTGTGTGTGTAGGTTCATAATTTGTTACGGCAACGTAGATCTATAGTTCATTCTGGGATCACCTCCATTGACAATGCATATATTATATGTAATTATGCATTCTAGTGACTTCTCATTCAGAGAAGTACGGTGATTGGATTCGATAGAGCGTAATTACATATATATATATATCATTCCTCACCATATTCATAGTGAGTCGATGGCGGCCTTTGTCGAGAGTTCGGCAAGCTCACCCTCACCATATGAATAGTGAGCCCCCTAACGGGTCCTACCGGGCCTTCGGGCCTTTAGTCGAGAGTTCGGCAGGCTCACCCTCACCCTAACGGGCCTTATGGTCGAGCGGCCTTACGGCACCTAACTAAAAAAGAAATCACTGTGCCCTCAACCGGAGTTTTTCTGTGAATAAGACATTCTTTTAGAAGTTTTTATCAATTCATTTCCAACCAAAGGTGTGCCTGCGCCGAACCTGGTAGGCCATCAATGAATCAATCAGTCCGTCCACGCCTTTCTTCCTTTCTTCCGTCCTTTCTTTGTACCACCCCTCTCAACTGGCCATCGATCAAATAAATCCAGGCTGTCCCCCCCATACCGCTCCTCTCCTTCCTAATATCCCGGCAGATTACTCCTGATTGGCAGAGTACTTCCGGTGGGCAGAATCCCAATCCTCCAGCTCCAACATCTCCTCATCTCCCTCCCTTCCCTGGCTAGAGACTATGTATGTTGGCTAGTCTATTTAGGCGGCTTATTTACACACGGACAAGTTAAACGTCTCCATGCGAGTCTCATATTGAAATGGATTTCTCTCTTGTTATGAACAAGTTAAACTTCTCTATGCGAATCCGGAAGGAAGAAGTGAAACAATCTCAGTAAGCAGGTAGGGAGAAGTAGCAGCTGGAATTAAGCTAGGTGGTTGGTAGAGTGAGAGAGGCATGAGACCAGAAGCCATCAGCTAGAATGAAGGCATGAAATGTAAGCGACCGTCCAACAGAAAGAATCCATGTATATTTCGTAGAGTCAGAACGAGGTTTCATTTAGCAAAAACCTCATCAAATTAGACGAAATGAAAAACTAAGCATGCATGGCTTTTCCAACTCTTTTTGGTGTAGAAGGAGCCTGCCTGGGTAGGACATGAATTCTACGGATTGTGCATTTATAGTCGTTGTTAGAACTACTGCTTCTGAACAACTCTCATTGCAACAGTTAGAGTCAGGGCGACAAGCTGAGAGTAGCCCAGGCCATGTATGAACCTTGTTTTCAAATGTAAAAGTGAAACACATATATCGAGTGATTCTGTTCCAAGGAATAGAGCTAGTGGAATTAGATCCGCCGGGGAGCAAAGTGAATTGAATTAGAGAGTTAATTAATAAGCGTAGCCCGGTGGATTAGCCCGAGTTAGAGGTAGGTACCTGGCTGGCTAAGGCTAAAGATGAAAGAGACTTACGCAGCCCGGGCAAGAAGCTCTCTGTGGTTGGTTGGTTGGGGTGACAGGTAGTTGGTAGTTGGTAGTGTAAAAGGTAATGGGTGTGTATCCGCGTCAAACCTCAGTGGTAATAACCTAAATAAACATAAGTGAAAATGGTGGGTTGGTGTCCCCGGGCTGACCCCGGTCCAGCTCTAAGGTTCCATCGTAATCCTTTGTTTGGTGATCCTGTCTTACAGTAGGCTGAAGCTTTTTCAAAGTCGGGGGATGGCGTGAAGTATCATCGGCTGGCTGTCCTTCCGCTTGTCCGAACACGTGAAGCAAGCTTCATTTCCTTTCCATAGTGATAAACCCGGGTAGCAGGCTTGGGTTGGCTTAAAAGGTATCTGGTCTGGGTGAGGTGGTGGCATGCATCGTATAATAATAAGAAAGGTCCCTGGCAGGGTAGGTCTCTGGTAAAGCAGCACAGTGCCTTCCATCAATCAATCCCTCCATAAATCATCCATAAATCTATAAATCCATCCATCCTTTGGCGGGTGTCTGGTGAGGTCTGGTGGTAAGTCCCCCTGGCTGGGCAGGTGTATTGTAAATATCCGTGTGTCTAACCCCGTAAGCTTGAGCTTTTTTTGGTGTTCTGGGAGGGCAGTAGCATCCTAAATCCCTTTTTCTCTCCAACTCACATAGAAACCAGTTTTGTTCTGCATATTCTTCAGCTCCTTTACCTTAGTATTCTAGATACTGCATGGGGGATCCACCATGAGACCCATCCATTCTGGTTGTCAGAGATCCTACCAAAATAAATACTCGAGGACTTGGTTGTGAAACCAGATTCGATGCCACAACTGGAATGGAACTACTGCTACTATTCTGACTACTAGCCACTGAACTAGAACTAGGACCACTATTCTTTCCTCCCATTACTACTCCAACTTGGAAACTATGGCTACTACTAATGTGGTTATACCAAGGCAAATAGAATATGGAACTAGATAAAGAGAATACTGTATTATTTATGGACACCCGGGGAGTGGTCGAAACTGGTTTGGTTTCATTGCTTTCCGACCTTTCTTTCGCAACTAAGGGGGGTTCAATTTCCTGACTGTATCCATTCTCAGCTGGATCAGGCAGGTTTTTCCACTACCTTTTCTTGGACTGGCTCTGCATCATTGGTTTGTATCTAAAAATCCCTCATAGTAACCTCATTATCTATCTCTTTTAACTCTGTAGACACTCCTCCCAAATTTAGATCGTATTCAAGTAAAGAACCTCGCCCTCCTGATGGTCTTTAGAGCGGCTCTACAACTCGCCCCTGGTGTACACGGGTTAGAGTTTTAACGGCTCAACTGCGATGGTTGATGCGAATGAGAGCCCTGCCTTCCTTGATTGCTTATTGGGTGGGGCTTATGGATGAGCCTGCTTGCGCATCCTCTACAGTTTAAGTTCTCGAGAGATCTACTCTCTTTCAGTAAGTTCAAGTGGTAAGGTTGGTCCCTAAAGGTAAGATTCTCCAGCAAGTAGGGTTCGGCGGGTGATTCGTTCTCTGTTCCAAACTGCGAGTAATTGAAGTCTATCCGGGCGTAAGCCCGGGCCAGTCAATTCTATAAATAATAGGTGATAAAGCCAAGTAAAGAAAGCTAAGGCAGTGAGGTCAATCAATATCTCTCTAGCAGCAGGGTGTCTATCTAATAAGTGTGGATCTTATCAATCTGGTTGTTCCATTCCATTCCCATCTCCGTGTTCTCCTGGTATCGTTGGACCATGCCCTTCTAAGTCTTCTCCAGGTGTGTCACTTCCTCTAAAGCTAAGTTCCATGCCCTGTCTCTCTTCAGCGTGCACCTCAAAGCGCCCTTTCTAATCCATAATCAAATCTGCAGGCGAGGTACATCAACATCCAAAGTAATCCATCTGAGAAAGTCTAAATAGAGCTAATTCGTCACGAATCCGTTTCACTTAAGCCTTTCTACAGAAAGAAGCCTTGAACCTATCTACAGAAGGAGTGAAACAGGAGTCTTCGCTTTGAATCTCACCTTCCTACTCCGCTTACGGGCCTCACTCAAGCCCAAGAGCAATTGCTTGAAGGAGGGATATTGCAGGTCCGGCCCGGACTCCTCAACAATGGAAAGGGAAATAGATATATCTGAGCCAACCAATGAGCCGAGCTTACCTACACCCCGAGATGATATAAAATACCCAAATCACATAGCCCATCTACTCAACCAACTATAAAGACATACTCCCTATCTAATAAAAAGCGCCCCTCCTCCTACTCCGAGAGCGGGACTCAATGCATTAGCAACCAAGAATCCTCATCAGGGACCAAACTAAAGGAAGATCAAGAAATTGAGTGGCGCTTCCATAGATCACGGGATGGGAACTGGCTTCTCCAAACAACAAATATATTGATCTTTTGAATAGGCTTATCATCCGTGCCATTACAGATAGATGGAAGAAAGGCATTTAGGCCTAACAAAGGCATGAACGAGAGCATTTAGGCCTGAACGAAGGAAGGCATTGAGGCCTGAGGCGTGGAGGTTACCATTACTCTTCATATAGCCAGGAGCTCCAAAAAGGGTTCCTTATCCTCAAGGCCTTTAGGTTCTACCTTAAGGGTCGTACCTCCAATAGGTATGGTCTGCCTTTTATAGGGTCGTCTTCTCCAATGAGGAAGGGTCTTCGCTAAGTGTTACGTTAGAAGGGTCTTTGTTAAGTGTTACGATTGAGAGAGTTACCCGCTCTATCGAGAGATTATCTGTCGCCATCAGACGTTAGCCTTCAGACGGATGTCTACGTTCGCCTTCATGCGGTCTTCTCCTCTAGAGTGCCCCGCCTCTATAGCTGCCCTTCTATCCATTACATTCTTGGCTGGGTTATCTTCTCTAGGTAGCTGCCCGCGTCTTGGGGTGTGACCGAAGGACCGAAGGCCTCATATTGTAGAAATAGAATAGCTCAGTTTCGTAAACCAAGGAAAGGTAGAGAGGCCTCATATTGTAGAAATAGAATAGCTCAGTTTCGTAAACCAAGGAAAGGTAGAGAGGCCTCATATTGTAGAAATAGAATAGCTCAGTTTCGTAAACCGATATATCCCCTTCGGGCTGTTAGTATACTTATGGCTTCTCTTAATCTATCTCCTTCTACTCACCCATTTCAGTTGGATAGCCGGTCACCCAGTAACCCGGTAAGGAATACTTTGGGATAGTGATAGTTAGGGCTTACTCCATGGATGGATATAGAAGGTCTTAGTAAGAGTATTGTACTTACTTATGTGGGATAGTCGTAAGCCGTAATAGTATCGTACTTAGTAATAGTGTGATACCTTCCTTTACATAGATAGATGGATAGAGTGTGCGACCGATCACCCGTGATAGTGTTCGCTAGTGAAGTGGGCTAAGCCCGCATTGAAGTTCGGGCTTTCCTCGCTAAAGGCGCGGTCATGCCTCGCTAAAGATAGTTCGTTTCATCCATGGTTGTGCCATTTTAGTTAGCCCATGCTTCCATCTGCTATAGTTCGAGGCTTACCGCTCACTAATATAACTTTGGGCTAAGCCTCTGGTAACCTTCGATCCGTGTTAGTACACTTGGAGATGGATTGTTACAAGGGCCTTAAAACGCCTTTAAATGGCCATTGAAGAGGTATATATACGTGCGAGATGGAGGGAATCGTAGCCAGAGATACGAATGAACCAGAGTCGCTCACCCGATACGATGGCATAAGGATGGCATTCGGGCCTTAGGCCAGAGATACCATAGGCCAGAGATACGATTGAAGTTCGGGCTTGCTTATACGCCAGCCTACGAAGGAATGGCATTCGGGATCGTCAGAGGAGAATCTGAGATTCAAGATTGACCAGCTATCGATTCCCGCCTAACTTCCTTGTTCCTACCATTAACCATTATAGGTAGCATCCATAGATACTGTACATCCATAAATTAGTCTACTGGCTTTCTTCTATACTAAGGTCTTTCTCATAGTATTAGTAATAGTGAAGGAAGGTCCTGCTAACCATGGTTGTTCTATAAAAGACGTGGGATAGTGATAGTTAGGGCTTACTCCATTGGTTTTATCCACCCTTCACTGATTTAGCGGTGAGGCCTCCACACGTGGAAGGTGCCTACAATAGAGGCGTCTGAATTAACAGCCTTCGGGAGGTTTTTTTTCCAAGGCATTCAATCGCCCACCTCATACGCTAGCATGAAGCTACGATGGACCTGGATTGGATAGAAGGGGATTGAGCCATCACCGGGAATAAGATAGAAGGAGCCGCCGGGAATAAGATAGAGAGAGCCGCCGGGAATAAGGGATTAGGTAATAGGCCTTCCTTGAAAACGTAATGCCATAAAGCTAAAGATTCACTCCTTATGGATGGATGTTATGTTCTACCACTACTTTAGTTTAGCCCATATGGATTAATAAGTAAGTCCGTTTGGGCTTCTATGCACCCAACCCGTCCCGGGTCTAGTTCCTAAGGTAAGGGACATCAGGCAGGACTGGGCGCACAGGCCGGAGGACCAACACTTTATATTCCCTAGGCTTTTCACCATTAGACGGTCTTCTACCTGAGTTCACCGGATCAAGGGAGAGGGCAGAGGGCTCGGATCATCCTCATCAAACCGTATAGAATAGAAGAAACTATCAAATAAAAGGGACCCGAACCGGTTGGGTTGCGCTGGTTCAGAAGAGAGACACGCAGGCAGGCTCTCAATAGTGGGAGAGGAAATATCCGCCTGATCTATGGTATGGTTGAGCTCTTGCCTCGGATAGAGGGCTCTTAAGGTGATTCACGCTTCTTTCTTCGGCGAGCAACTAAACTCTTCTTTTTCATTAGTAAGGTGGTTTATTTAAAAAAACACAGGACTTCCGGATCACTCTGAACGAATGCGGCCCAACCCATTGTGTAAACTAGCTTTTTAACACCCACTATATATGTCTAGTAAGGAGAAGTAGGATAAAAGGCAGCAGAATAAGGATCCTCATCAGCTGCTGAATCACGGTAGGTCTGTGGCGGCCGGTCTTATTGGGGTGGGGGAGGCGGTCATTAAACTACCTAATCCGGTCCGGTCTGGGACCTAATCGGGTAATAAACCTATCCCTATTTCTATCCCTATCCGGTCATAATTCCAATCCCCAATCTCCGATCTCCTGTAGATAATACCTGTAGATAATATAAGGCGGTCGGAAACAGAACTGTCTGGTCCGGTCAAAAACCCCCTCTGTATAGATGGGGGTCGAGGCTTATACATAAAGAATACGAATGATAGCAGTAGCTGGGTGACTAGGATCTATATCTATATTGACTCTCTATCTATAGACACACCCTACCCTATGGTATGTGGTTTCTACCCTAGGATATTACCGAGGAGAGTATTTTGTCCATTCCCCGGGTAGTTTGACTATTCCCCGGATAGTTTAGTTCTGGGGGA
>Ga0224573_1000127_pt1:0-7500 | contig 10487 bp, 6 predicted proteins | sample CRU1metagenome_FD_189088 | JGI IMG/M metagenome (GOLD analysis project Ga0224573, IMG submission 189088) | Spruce roots microbial communities from Bohemian Forest, Czech Republic - CRU1 | ecosystem: Host-associated > Plants > Roots > Unclassified | place: Czech Republic: South Bohemian... | reverse complement strand
TACCCTAGCTGGGACAATCAAAAATTGGGCCAATCAGCAACCGGCACCACGTATGGAGCGGTAAGAAATGAAGGGCTATCTTTCCTCATGGGTCAAGAACAAAGGGAACGAAGGATCCGTAGGCAAATCTCTACTTATCTAAATGAATGCGCGAGCACGGACGCAAAAGCAAAAGAACCCTTGGGTGGGGGAACCTTTTCCCACCTGTAAGTACACGAAAAAAGGGGCATTTGCAGCGGATAATGAGAAAATTGTCGGAAAATCGGTCTTATGACTGGGCATTCCCTTCCTGTATTGGGAGTTCTCTAAGGCAGGATGCTTCCCCTGCGCTACATTCCAGCCTTTAGGAAGGGGCTCCTGTCTTCCCTTCCCCCTTTTCTATTATGCAGTTTCGAGCTAGCAGCTAGGTAGCTAGTTTCTTTGTAGTTTTCATTAGGTAAAAAAACTAATAGTTCACATGTAAGGTATTATTATCGCTTAGCGCTTGTGCTAAGGAGGAATCGAACCTTTTAGTTTCTTTATATGATCTTTCTTCCTGCCAAATTATTAAATGCATAGATAGAGTAGGTCCTTCACCTACTCGCTGTACTCTTTGTGACCTCAGCCATGCAATCAGTTTACGGGTATCAGGAGTGAACGGACTAGTAGAACCGTATCCCGAGAACACGACTCAGCGAACGAAGCAAATCCCGGGCGACCATAACGCATCTAGAACGTCAACAAGGGCCTTTAGCTTGATGAATCGAGAATGTAGTGGAATAGCTCGTCGACTGAGAGAAGGACCGGGAAGCACTTCCAAGAGCAACAGATGCGAGTTGGCTTAATTAAGGGAAAGCAGACTCGCCTGCCACAGCCCAGTTAACTATTGGAATCAGGAGCTTCCGATCCCATCCCTTCAATCACCGTTACTCGATCCGAACTGGAACTGACCTGGAACCGAACTACCACACTACGTCCTGCTGCTGCTTCCCTGGTCTGACTGGAACTATTACTAAATGATATTTCCTGGACCACGTTGATGGTACCAGCTTGAGTGAAGGAAGTTGCAGTAGAAAGAAGAAGGCATCGTTGCCCAACCAATCAGATCAGTCACCGGGGAAAAACGTGGCAAGTCCTGATCTAAAGATGTTGCTTGGAGAAGGTGGCAAAAGAGCGAAGCGAGGGTCCGAAGGAGGCAAGATGGACGAAGTGGAAGTTACCTTAGCCCCTAAAACTAGTTGGAAGAATAACCTGCCCATCTTTTTTCTTGATGAATCGAGGGGAACCTGATAGAAAATATGGCACGAAGACTGCCCGAAAGGGGGTCTCATCTCTCACTGCAGCACTTGCCGCCTACCCCTGAAATGGTCGAGAAAGTAGATCTGGTGAACGAACCAGCTTGAGTGAAGGAGCACTTCCAGTACCAAGTTCATATTCTAATCGCAGGATCCACAAACGAGACTGAAAGTCGAAGTGGACTACAACTCGATCTCGTGATTGCTCGGGTCTTGTAACATCCAGTTGCTGCCTATTTAACTAAGGCTCTCTCTTGACCGGCTTGGCATTGGGGAGCGAAGCGATCGATCTTGTTTGACTGAGGTGCTCACTGGGTCTTTCAGATTGGTAGCTTCTTTCCCGTCTTGGTCCGTGTCGAAGAGAAATATGGAACCCATCAATGCCCGACCCTAGACTTGAATGAAGCAGCCCGGCTTGGAGCCCTATTTTGGTTATGGGTATCGTGTAGATCCAGCCAAATCCCATATTAGAGACATTGGGGCACCTGCACCCTTATATTAACAAAAAAGATAGGGACCGACCCTTCTCTTCTATCTATACGTGGGATACATTCCCTCTTATCCGGTTAGGGCTTCTTCCCAAGAAATGAACAAGCATCGAAGGCCATTAAAAGCCATGGTACTGAGACCCACCGCTCACCCAACTCACAGTGCGTGGTCGAATTCCTAGGGCGGGCCACACCACACTATAGAATGAAGAATGAAAATTGCTAGCCTTTATTATTTCACATTCCACGGGATTCTCCTTCTGCATCTTTTCCGAGGCTTCTTTCTGTTCCTGTTGCCTGCCTTTCCTATTGCTTTCGATTGCGTGCTTTCCTTCGTTTGTGTCTGACCAGAGGAGATAGTTACCAGCGACGAGAGGGGAGTGAGACTAAGAAGACGTTCCCCTAGTGCTTCCATCAAGCGAAGCACTAGACTCACTATACAGGAGAACACCTAAAGGAACTATTCCTGCTTCAGTCAAATTCAATGCATTGTTTCATTGCCTGTGTATCAAGCTTCAAATCGCCACTTTTCACTTTAATGTATGCTGTGGGTGCATAACATGCAGATTTCTGTCCAGAACATAAAAATAATCTAAGAGTTGAGAAGCAGCTTAGCGTTCAACCGTTACCTCTGACTCGACCTCTTCACCTTCCACCGTCTCTGCGGTTAATTACAGGTGTATGGCATTTGCTGTTGATAATGCTTTTCTTTTCTCGCTACTTGTAAACAAAACCATCAACGTCTTAAGTTGAATTTGCTGTTGATAATGCTTATATCGATAGTTTTCCTTCAATGACCGATGAGACGAGATAGAATCCCCAGAGGGAGTGAACGGAGCGATAGCGCAGCGAGTAGCTCTGGGTGTACGAAGCGAGCAAAGAGCAGATACCCTGCAAGCGGGGCCCCGGAAAAGGAAAAACGAAAGCCTAGGATCATGTCATTACTACTCCGCGGGAAATTGGACCGTACGAATGAAGAAGACTTACTATTTTTGGAGCATCCTTTTCCTAGCCGAACGAGCGAAGCGCTTTAGTCAGGTCGGAAGATTTTAGTATACAACTATCAATGGATAGGAGACCACAAGGTGTATCATCAAAAAGGGCGGCGCCGGGCAAGTCCAGTGGTCATACCGACGAAGCATAAGAATTAGAAGTACAGAAGGAATCTTTGACAATCAACTATGGGGTACTCCGAGCCAACCACCAGCCCTAGTAGGGGCTCGCTGCCTATACCAGTTCGTATCAGGGCCTTTTCTTCTGTTCGTGGGAACATGTAACCTTAAAAAAAATAACCTGTAGCTACGGCCGCCCCTGAACTCTTGCGGCATTGCCCATGGGCATGAGCACTATGTATGGGCGATCCCTCCCTATATAGATACCTGATATGTTTGCCTACGAAATGACCAGGGAAGAAACTGATCGAGGCGAGGCCCGATACGAACTGACAAACGAATATACCAGCAGCAGCCGTAGCACCAGTAAAAAAGCAGTAGTTGGAGTTTCGCCAGCTTTCCTGATTCCCCAGGAAGAGGGAAAGAGGGATTAGGCCTTGCTCGGGCTTCTTACCCAGCATATTGGAAGCAAAAATCACCTGCCTCACAACCAGCTACTTCATCCCTGGTTTGGATGCCAAAAATACGTGTGTTGGCTTATAAACTCGCTTTGCTTTTCAACTCGCGTAAAGTCTTCCGCTCGCTTCTTTATATAGACTTTATATACAAAAATATTTTTACGAAATATGGCCCTAACAGGTAGTCCTTAGGCTCTTTGCACCTTAAAAAATAGTAGACACGCACAAAAGAGATCCCTTGCCCTTGAACGGGGTTCATTACTTGACTGAAAGCAGGAATGAGAGCAGACGATAATAGCTACTAACTCTCTGCGGGAAAGAGCTGGTGCTATAGCCAGAATGTTTGCAAGTGAAGCAGAAGGAGAACAAGTGCAGGAGGCGTAGCAGTTCCTGTTTCTGCCAAAACGACGGCCTAAGCTTCCAGAGAGGAGTGGCTATGCGCCTAAGTAGTCTTTCTCATCTATTGGTATCATCACAAAGTAAGTCCCATATCTTGCTAATGAGATGAACCCACGAACAAATACAAAAAGTAGAAAGAGGGATATCAGCGAATGCTCGACCATAGGGAGAGGGGCGATTCCGGGGGTTGGTCTAAAACATATAAGTCTGACAAAAGCTCATCTATAGGCGAGACACAGGCAAGGAGCGAAAGAACCAACAAGTGGGATTGATTAATGAATTACCGCTCGGGTCCCATACCGATGGTTCTCCTTCGCATCACCAGCATGTATTTTACCCAATTCTTCAAGTCTCCTCCCAGGCTATAAGAAGGAAAGAAGATCCTTAAGGGTAGGGAATCTGGTTTGTCGAAGATCATGCTCTTTCTCTATTTCATTTCCTTGATCATGTGAAGGATACACATCTCTTTTTTCTGTCCCCGTAGTTCTCTACTTTTCTTTTAAAGAAGCATGAAATTCCTCACTTGAAAGACAGATCCGGCTAGAGATCTAGTCAATTATCGAATTTCCGAGCACTTGTCCTTCCCGATGAAAGTGACCTACCTCACTCGAGAGTCTAAGAGTAAGACACTCTTCCTCAAGCTAGGAACCAAGATCTTCCCTCAAACTAGTAAGAGGGTGACCTGCCGCGCTGGCTAGTGAATTTAGCGCCATCGTTGCGCCCAGTTCTTAATCCTAGTACCTAACTATACTATAGGATAAGTCAAATATCACTAGTGACATCTCAAGTGAGATATTCAACGGAGACGGGATTTTGAACCTCAAGCTTATTAGCCTGATTAGTCGACCAATGAAACTACCCTGCCTCTCTTCCTTGCTAAGGTAAGTAAGAAAATCCTTTCTCTTCCCACAGGGACTTAGTTTGTTTCAGTCAATGAATGAGCAGCCTACCTTTTAGTTACAACTTGTAAAAACCCCGTATTTTTTCTTAAAAAAGAGCTATTTAAGCATTCACAAACTATAAGCTATGAGGCCCTTTTACAAGTGGGTGCCCCGACTCCCCTTACTATCAATCATTTCCCAGGGAGACATGTGAAGGAAAGGATCTCGATAAAAAGAGGGCGGTTCAACGCCCGCCAATAAAGCTCCTTTCGTTCGGCCTGGTAGGAGGGTTCCGTGGTTAATACATATATAATATATAATGGATGATCGACTTTAGAACCCCAGCCGAGTCGAGAAGTGGCGGTTCGCGATCGATAGAGGGCGTCGTTTCCGTTGATACGTAACGTATGAGCACGGCGTGGTCTCTCTCCGGACGGAATTGACAGAGCTCCAGACAGGGAATGCATTCTTCTTCTCCCCCTCCCTTCGTGATATCTTCCCGCCTCCCTCGGGCCTGGCTAGACTATCATGTGACCTCGTACCTCGCTTACTAGCTGATCGAACGAATAGGAGACGCGAAAGTTCATTACACAAATCCATCCCCCGGCCCTTGAACCTTCTTTTCGCTGCTCGAAAACGAGGGTGGTCGGAACGATCAGCTGATGCGTAGCTTCAGAGTGGGCGTAGAGAGGGAGATTTAATGGCGGGAATCGGGAAAGTCGCTTCTTAATATGAGGAGTTTAAAGAACCCGCTGTTTTGTATGCATTGTATCGGCAAAGGGATCGGTTCTCTTCGTTTCGTTCGAAGCGTGAATGAATGATACAAAGCACTTCCCCACTTAGACACGAAATCAATAACAGACCCGGTTACTGGAGGCAAAGGTTAGCTATCGGAACCCCCTTGACCTTATCATTTCAGTAGCATTACAGTTAAAAGCAAGGCAGGCATTTCAACACAGGGATTACCAATCCACTAGATTTGGCGTGGCAGTTGGATTGGAGACGAAGTTGGAATGGCCGCTCGAGACCAGTGGCCTGATTCCATCATTGATTCGGGCAGAGAGATATTAGCCTTTGACTCCTTCTCATTCTCATTGGGCGAGGAATAAAAACCTAAAGCAGGGGCCTAGCCTAGTGCACCAACCAAAAAGAATCCCCAAGGATTCCCAAAAGGAATAAAAGAATCCGGTTCATGCGTTGATACATCATTAGTCCCCCCCCCCTAATTATATGAGCCCTACGTATATGAGCAGAGTCCGATTGAATTGGCCTGGCCCTAGTTCAACTCTTTCTCCCGTGTGTAGGTTTCGAGTTGTTCGAAGGATCGGAGGCATTGTTGTCCGAAATGATTCGGAAATCTAAATAAGCTCTTTCCCTTCCGATAGAGTGGCCCTCTGTCTATTCTTCGATATTTCGGGTCCTAAGCGCCTTTCCTCCGAAGGGAGAGATTTATTGGAGGAATCCTTCGATTAAAAACCTATCCCCGACTCTAATCGATAGGAACGTTGAGGAACTGTTTTCCCGCAAAAATATCATTCCCTTTTCTCTGAAAGAAGAAAGCGAATTCCTTTGTTATAGGGTTGTAGTCCCGTTCTTGCTCGTTCTTTGTGGGGGTTCGTGGCAGAATTGCGACTCCCATAACCCCGATGTGGCGAAATATCATGATTGGGTTGGTGCTGTTGTTCCTCGTAGCTAGATGGTTTGGAGTAGCTAGGTTGCTATCCTAGTATCGAGGTTGTTTGTAGTAGGAATTCCTATCTGAGTTGCTAGTGAGTTCTCTCTTGCTGGCTTTCTAGTTCTTCAAGGTTATAGAAGACGCAGACGAGCATCTTGTCTCTTATCATCTTTCATCTCCTCTCCTTAGCACAAGCTAAAAGCGATAATAATACCTTTTTGGCTGTCAAAAATCGAAGTCACAAATCTTTGTTCGTAAAGATTTAAATCGTGTGAGTAGTGTTCCTCAGTTGTTATCAGGAAATGCTAATTAATTATAATCCTATTCCTAATTTCCTATCCAAACTACTGCTTTCATGAACAACTATTTCTTTCTTTCTCAGAGCCGATAGCTTTCATGACTGTTTCATGACAGGATCAATCAGGTTTTCAAATTCTTTCTTTACCTGATCAGGGTTTACGTACAAGAAGTTAGATAAAATCCTAATTATTGACTATTTCTTTCGCTTTCAGGAAAGGAGTGGTTTTAAATATTGACTATTTCTTTACTAATTCTTTCCCTCGCTAATTGAACTCGCTAATTGAACCGGAGGTAAGCCTTTGTTCTAACAGATATAGGAACAGACTTCGTACTCGGCAAATAGGGATGAGCGTAGCGTCAGATCACTACTCGAATAATAGGGATGAGCGTAGCGTCATGAAACTACAAGACTAATAGGGATAAGCGTAGCGTCATGAAACTACTCGAATAATAGGGATGAGCGTAGCGTCATGGAGACTACAAGAACAGACGCCCGGATTGGCGCCTAGCCTTACGCTGAGAGCCTCTTAACCAAGCTAAGCACCAACCCTAGCTCCATGCCTCCTAAAGAGGCGTACTCGGTGTCTCAGCCACCTCTTACTCGGCTAGTCAACGAGCGTGGAGGGGCCTCGAGATGCCCCACCGGATTACCTTTGTCTGGTGAGCACCTCATACTCGGATTGCTAGCGAGTCGAGGGTCAAAGGGTCCGTGGAGGTAGGCCTGGGCCTGGGCGTCGGGATTTGGGCCTAGCAAGGCGCTGATAGCATCTTTGCTTGACTAGGCACTAACCCTAGCGCATTGCTTTGATTGGAGTTAAGCGCTTCAGAAACCCAGCCATGATAGACTATTACTGACGCCAGGATGATAATTAGAGTGCGCAGATGGAGTCTTCGACCAAGCTAGAGCTTGATG
>Ga0224573_1000126_pt1:0-5000 | contig 10594 bp, 10 predicted proteins | sample CRU1metagenome_FD_189088 | JGI IMG/M metagenome (GOLD analysis project Ga0224573, IMG submission 189088) | Spruce roots microbial communities from Bohemian Forest, Czech Republic - CRU1 | ecosystem: Host-associated > Plants > Roots > Unclassified | place: Czech Republic: South Bohemian... | reverse complement strand
TTGGAGAGCAGGTACTAATATTCCGGATTGATGTATTTCAGTTAAAAGACCCGAAGTAGTAAAGCCTTGTGTAAAAATAACACTTGGCGCGGTTATTGCACTGAAATCATTTTTTTTTTTGAAATACGGAACGATATGAATAATGGAGAAAGTCCATGAAAGGAAGATTAGTGATTCATATAAATTACTTAATGGGAAATGCCCCGAATAAATCCAACGAGTGACTAATAATCCTGTTATACAGAAAAAAGTAGCTATCAGGCCCTTCTCTGACGAATCATATAGTTTTACGATTTCATCGACTAATAAGGTTATTAAATGAATTGTAATTACAATTGAAACGATTGAAAAAGAAATATGAGTTAATATATGTTCGAAAGTTAAAAATATCATAAAAAAATAAATAAAGGAATCCCTTAATTACGGGATACAGGGATACAAATCATAAATTGAATTCATTATAGGATCTATTCTATCTTTTTTAGAAGATGGCATGCCGCCACTCGGACTCGAACCGAGATGCTCTAGCACTGCTTCCTAAGAGCAGCGTGTCTACCGATTTCACCATGGCGGCTTGCTAAAACAGATAATATCCTATTCATATTCAATCGTCGAAATTGAAGAAGTAAACTCAATCTAGTATTTTTAAGGAAAGATTCAAATTGATGAATAATAATTCATAGGGATTTGAAGGTTCATTATTTTCGTTTATACGGGATCCGTTTTACTTTATTTCAACCTTTTGTCTAGTTTATGATCTTCTGGGATTGAATTGTTGTAACTGGATAGTTCTACCCCCTATCCAGGGATAGAACTAAAAAAATGTCCTTTCTCATTTTCATTTTTTAATGATTCATTTCTTTATTGTTTTTTCGAAGAAAATTTTTTTTTTAGAATTCAGTAAACAGAAGAGTTCTTAATTCTACAAATCATAAGAGCGAGGAGAATTGAATTTCATATTGATTAGTCCAAAACAGTAGGTAATGGAAATTATGAATTTTCTATTCGAAATTAAATTCCAAAACTTCAAACTTTTTGAGTCAAGTCGATTCAGATTATTACAACTTTTTATTACTTATTTCTTTGTCGCACAAAAAAACCTTTTGCATTTGTGGTCGAATTTTTTTGTCCCACACAAAAACTTTTTGAATTTCCGGTCGAAAGACATTTCCCCAACGAAAAAGCTTTTAAGGCTGCCCAATATCCTTTCCGTTTCCAAATATTTTTACGAATACGCTTTTTTGAGATAGAGGTACGTTTTTTTGGAACTCCCATTTTAAAATACAAAGGTTACTCATTATTCGAGTTGGATGTGAAAGACATCTATTATTCAAAGGGAATTTTTTTTTTACTATAAAAAAAAGTTCTAAGTCGAAAACAAATAAAATAAAAAGGTATCGAAGATTTTATTTAATTCTGAATCGATCCAGAATCTATGTACTGTGCTTTTGTACAATTCGATCTTATGTCACCAAAGAAAACCCTATTCTTCGTATTTTTACGAAAATATTGAATGCGCCCCTCTCCTATTAATCTATACAAATAGATTCAAACCCATTTATACATAATAGTCAAGGGGCCTTTTAGGATCCGTGATCATAGAAATGAAGGGATATTTTAATCCCTACCAACTTGATCTTGTTCATCATTAAGAAAAGGTACTGAAAAAAAATATGAGCTTGTTGTATATCAATAGTAATCAATATCTTAAAATTAGATGTATATTACAAATAAAACATTCCGTGAAATAGAAAAGAAAATGACTAATTAATTTTAATTAGTCTAGAAAGATTCAGAAACGAAATTTGAGTCATTTCATTAGTATTATTAAAGTATTATTAATATAAGATATTATTATAATATAAGATATTATTATAATATCTTATTTATATTTACTAAATTTACTAATTTAGTTTGAAAAATTAGAAAAATGAATGCATATGGATATTTGAATTCTTTGTAGATTTTAAAAAAGAATATAAAAATAAAATAAGTAGAAGATTAATAAAAAGATTGATAGATAAAATGAATAAAAGAAAAGATAAGAAGAGACACGACCCCCTCCCAGGTATTTAATAGCTTCGCCTAGAAAAAAACTCATAACACCCATTCCATTCGTAATTCCATCAATTAATCGTCTATCAAAAAAATGAGTTATTTCCACCAAGACTCTTATTCCTCCTGTTAAGAATGTTGTATAAAAAGCATCTATGTAACCACAATTATATGACCAGTTATATATGACACTTCTAATTTTATCAGCAAAAAGTCTCTTCGAGAATAGTTTACCAAAAGAATTAATTAATTCTAAATTTTGAAAACATGAATAAACAGGTTTATAGAAAAAAAGTGCGATAGATATTCCAACAGAAATTATACTGACGGAAAAAATTGTATCCTGTAGAAATTCTGAGAAATTCGGAGAATTTTTAAAATTTGGATGTAAAAGATTTATCGATGGAGTTAACCATTTAGACAATATATCCAAACCCATTACGGATTGATCGAAAGAAATTCCTATCGCTCCAACAAACAAAGTAAATAAAGTCAATAGAAGTAGACAAAATAAAATAATATCATCTGATTCATAAGGATATAAAAAAGTCTTCTTATTCGCAAAAATACTGATAAAGGGTTCTATATTTTTTCTTAGATTCTCATTGTAATATATCTTCTTTTTCTTCAAAGAAAAAGAAGGATTTTCATTACTAGTGATTCTTAATAAGGTTTCGAAAAAAACACTTTTGTTAATTGTTTTTAAACGGCCTTTTCCCCATAGAGAAATTGAGCCGAACGAGTTAGTTTCCTTACCACTATAATTTTGAAAATGAGTATTAAAATGGCCCTCAAAAGTAAGTAAATAGATCCGAAACATATAAAATGCGGTTAACCCTGCTGTCGACCAAGCTATTATTGCAAAAATGGGTGAATACAACCAGCTATCGTTAAGAATTTCATCCTTAGACCAAAAACAGGCAAGGGGTGGAATACCACAAAGGGAAAGTGTACCTAATAAAAAAGCAATTTTTGTAATTGGTACATGTTTTCTTAAACCCCCCATAAGAACTAAGTTCTGACTTTTATCAGGAGAATATCCAACAACAGTTTCCATTGAATGAATAACTGATCCAGATCCTAAGAACAATAATGCTTTTGAATACGCATGAGTAATTAAATGAAATAAACCAGTTCGATAAGATCCCATACTAATAGCTAGCATAATATATCCTAATTGAGACATTGTAGAATAGGCTAAACCTCTCTTAATATCTTTTTGAGCAAGTGCTAAAGTAGCTCCTAAAAATAACGTTATTATAGCAATTAAAGAAATGCCATTTTTTATATAAGGTATGGCGATAAAAATAGGAAGAAGTCGAGCTAGAAGAAAAATACCCGCTGCTACCATAGTGGCAGCGTGGATAAGAGCCGAAATAGGAGTCGGCCCTTCCATAGCATCAGGTAACCATACGTGAAGAGGGAATTGCGCAGATTTTGCAGCTGCACCAATAAATAATAAAGGAGCACAAAAAATAAGGAATAAAAGATTGATCTCATTATTATAGATCAAGTTATTAGATATTTCAAAAAAATCTTGAAATTCAAAACTTCCTATTATCCAATAAAAACTTAAAATTCCTAATAATAAACCAAAATCTCCTACTCGATTAGTTACAAATGCTTTTTGACAAGCATTTGCTGCAACAGGCCTTGTAAACCAAAAGCCTATTAATAAATACGAACACATTCCAATTAATTCCCAAAAAATATAAATTTGTATTAAATTAGAACTAATAACTAATCCCAACATGGAAGTACTAAAAAAACTCATATAAGTAAAAAATCTCAAATATCCTTGGTCATGAGACAAATAATTATCACTATATATAAGAACCATAATTCCAACACTAGAAATTAATATTAGCATAATAGAAGTAAGTGGATCGATCAAACATCCGAGTTCGAAAGAAAAATCATTATTAATGACCCAAGACCATATATATTGATATATAAAGCTCCTATTTATTTGTTGAATAGACAGATCAATCGACATAATCATGACTATACTTAGTAATAAAACACTTAGAAAAGCCCAGATACGCCGAAGATTTTTGGTTGCTCTTGGAAAAAGTAGAAGGCCAACTCCTATTAATAGAGGAATGGGAAGTGGAACAAAAGGTATGATCCACGCATATTGATATGTATGTTCCATAAAAGAAGCCTTTTATTTTCAATTGGTTTCGATTCAACAGATCTTATCTCTTTCGAAGGGGTTAATAAGAAAAATCAAGTAGACTAAGTCGACTAAGATTTTTTTCTAATTTTGTATTTCTACTTCCTATAAATCCTACGTCTTTCTATAAGTCCTATGTCTTTGACAAATATTTTAACTCAAACCATTCAAAAAGTTACAATTCATCAAATAATAGATTAAGTTTAAGTTAGTCATAAAACAAATTACTTAGTTATAAAATAAAAGATTTAAATAACAATTAGATTCGAAGCTATATTATTCTCTAATAAGATATATGGTCGACTTGATAATACCTATGTTTTTCCGTTCGAATAATAAATAAAAATAAATATATATAAATAGATTAAATAAAACAACTAGTTCTATTTCTGAATTAGGAATTAGATAGGGGTAGAACTATGCATAAAGAGGTGTTTAAAATGGATAATACAAAGTTTTTGATTGAAACAATGCCTCATAGAATTCTGATTATTGGTCTGGTATGTTATATAGTTTTTAGAAAAAAGGGTCAAACTCGAATAACGTATACCGTTGTCGTCATTGCCCTTCTATATTATTTCATAATTCTATGGGATAGAGTTATACATTAAAAAATAGATCGTTAATTTGACAATTTAAGATATTGATTACTAAGATATTATAATAATATCTTATATTATAATAATATCTTATATTATAATAATATCTTATATTAATAATACTTTAATAATACTAATGAAATGACTCAAATTTCGTTTCTGAATCTTTC
>Ga0224573_1000123_pt1 | contig 10797 bp, 8 predicted proteins | sample CRU1metagenome_FD_189088 | JGI IMG/M metagenome (GOLD analysis project Ga0224573, IMG submission 189088) | Spruce roots microbial communities from Bohemian Forest, Czech Republic - CRU1 | ecosystem: Host-associated > Plants > Roots > Unclassified | place: Czech Republic: South Bohemian Region... | reverse complement strand
CGGGTCAAACTAACCCTGATGACTGAGAAAGAGTGAGTTATGTATTTCAATAAGGAAACAGTACAGTTTGCTCGCTACAAGTGAGGGGGGATGCCTCCTTAAGCAAGGGATGTTGACTAATATATTTATTCCTTATTTTTAGAATATAAGGGAGTTGCAACCGGTGTTATAAGGAAGGGTTTGTACAGGTGGACGGGTGTCTCGAGATGGTTCGTTAGATTGGACAGTTGGTTCGTCAGCCCCTATTATAATAAGTTCAGTTGGTTCGATGATTCGGGACAACCACATCAGCAGTCGCAGCGGGGAAAATCCTACCAGCTAAATAAGCAGCATTCAGCGGGTCAATCAAAACCAAATACCTTGCCGCTTATAAAGCTAGCTCTACGAACAGCTGGGCTATAACGGGTGGGATAATTAGATTGAGGGAAGAATATTGAGGGAAGAATATAGTAGACCTTACCTACTTTCCTTCGCAGCAGGTAAGGTTATCCCCCCGAAGGTAAGGTTATCCCTTACGCTATGCTCAGGCTTTGAGGGAAATGTTATATCCTTCCCTTCGCTATGCTCAAGGGCTCGGCTCAAGGGCCTTCCGTCAGGGAAGGTTATCCCTTTCCTTCCTGCACGGGGGATCTATAGTGAGTGCCAGCCCTATCTATGCAATGGATGCGACCCAATCCCCTTCCTTCTCCGCTACTCGTGATAATGGAGCGAACCATCCATAAAGGCTCTATGATAAATATGCCTATTATGTATGGGATAAAGTATTGTTGGTCATCGAATTCTGCAATACCTACATGCATGTCCAGCCTTATGATGATTGACCAGAATAACATATATATAGATTGGTCCAGAGTAAGTGAAACGATCTCCGGTCTATATCGCTATAGTAGCTCCGTCGTTGATCTCTCCTCTTCCCTATAGGAACAAAAAAGAGTATGTCCAGACAACGACTATCGATTCCTATATATTCCTCTACCACTCAACCAGATCTTCTATATCAATCATCCCCGAGCAATCTCATTTATGGTCGTCGGGCGGGATCGTGGTTCGTTGGCTGGTCCTTGTTCGGCAGATAATCGTTCTTATTAGGTTGGGGGCGCCTGGCTGGCCGTGCGATTGGTAATGGCACAACCGGGGAGGGGAGCATTAGCTTTTTGGGTGAGACAAGGCGCTCGCCAGAGGTAGCGCAGGGTACAGAGCCGAAGGGGGGCACTTGTGGGCGGGGGTGCCATTTGTGGGGGGCCATAGGTCCGAATCCCGTCACCTCGATTGTGAATCATCCTGTGGTGACCCACAGAGGATGATGGGAATAACAACGAAATTGGGGAACACGGACGGAATGTCAATAAATGAATTGTGCCATTATCTGTTATTTCCGGGTCTTTCCGTTGCATTCACTCACGACAAGAAAAAACCACCTGCGTCTGGTGCTTCACCTTACTTTTTGTGCACTCTTCTTTCTCTCCTTGGTCCTTCGTTTCGTCATACTCCTTCTAACTTTCCCAATTACAACGTATTCACCAACTCCAATGCTAATGCACCTTCGCTTTATCAAATCTCAGGGACATGGTCTAATCATGAGGGTAGTATTCCACCACGGTGTCGGATCCCAAGTTTTTACGGATTCCCCTTTCGTTACCGGGTCCAACCCCGGAGCCATAATGTATCAGAACGAGGAGGCCGTAGGGAAACTGCTTTTTGCTCCTTCGTCTCGAGCTTCGTGAAGAACTCCATTCTATCTCTCCCCCGTTACGAACAACAAAGTGGGGCTGCGCCCCGATTGTACACCGTTCCACGAACCTTTGTTCCTTCGCGAACGGGCCGGACTTTTCACAGGAAACGTAAACCCGCCCTTTCTCTTTATTATGCGCTGCTTGACTACTTCATTTTCATAGGCAGAGGGAGGAAAATGAGCTTTGCTTCTCTCAATAAGGGCGCTAGGCGCTCCCGAAACAAAGGTTCGCGAGAACGAGCGCGTAGCAGAAAAAAGCCCATAGCACTGCACTTGGCACGAGATGCAAAAGATAGAGCTTCGCCCATCGATGAACAGCGGATTGACTCTGTTGGCATTGCTTTGTTTTTCTCTCTTTCCCTATCGGCGAGTTCCAATCCTTTTGTTCGAAATTCATTCGTTCGTACTGAACCGCTTGCAGAATCAAATCCTGTTCCGCAAGATCCCATATTAGCTATACATCCTCCTCGCATTTATGCCGGAGACGTCGCCAGTGCTATGGGCTTTGGCTTATGTAGATCCAAAATGATGAACGGGATTGTAGCACTCTACTCGCCAATGCAGAAGGAAAGGAATAGAACGCTTCGCTCTGCCGGATGCGTCGGAGCCCGTGTAACGAGCGAGCTCTTGACCCTCACAGACGCGAAATGCCATCCCAGATTTCTATTGTTGCGTAGCAATAGAAGCCTGCTCATGCTGCTCCGGCGGCGCTTCCTCGCCCTCTCTCCGCTCTGGACAGGAGCGCTGATGGACACGGGGAGGGAGCAGGCGAAGCGTGTCGTTCGCAATGGAAGGAAAGATACCACTACTTCGCCTCTCTGTCCCGCCGGCGCGAACACAGTGGTCTCTGACCCGAAGAAGGACCGGGAACAAATTCGAATTTGGATCCCGACATGTCGGTGGTTTTTAACCGTAGGCATCTTGCCAGGAAGTTGGTGGGCTCATCATGAATTGGGTCGGGGTGGCCGGTGGTTTCGGGATCCCGTAGAAAATGCTTCTCCTATGCCTCGGGTATTAGCCACAGCTCGTATTCATCCAGTAATTATACCCAAAGTTCATTTTTGGACCTTGTTTCCCAATATTGTTACTTTTTCACGCTGTGTCTCAGGAACTTCTTCGGTACGGTCCGGATTGCCAGCTCCCGTTCATAGTCCTGCTACGGATTCTACACGAGGAATCTTTTTATGGCGGTTCTTCCTTCTAATTACCGGCATATCTCTGATCCTCTTCTCCCAGATGAAGCAGCGGACATCGGTCCATAGAACCTATAAAAAAAAGATTGTTGTGGCGCGAAGTACTCTTTTGCACCTACGTAACTCGGCATTTCATTAGAATAAGGCCCCATTATGTATGTATGAAATAATTTGGGCTGGGCTATTCATGCAATCGCACGTATCTATTCGCACGTCTCTATCCGCCATCAATCGCATGTCTCTGCCTTTACTTTGGCTAACGTGGTTTCTAACTGACCTTAATGCTCGTTACTGCAGTCAACCATGTCCTTCCACAGTTAATGAAAGCCACTCCCTCGTGAAAGCCTTTCCCCCAAGAATACATTAATGAGCGACTTCCTTGATGCATTAAAGGTGGGCCGTCGTACCGCTAAGTCGTGGGCGAAGTCCGCTGGTGGGCCAAAGGAGTTAACGGCGACCCTTTCCTTACCGGTTTTGAAGGGCGTAATTACATATATAAGAGCGAATCTCTCGCCAACCAAGAAGCTTATCGAGTTATCCAAGGCCTAGTTATTAAGACCAAATGCATTCTATCATAATTACATATATAATAGCATAGTAGCATTGTAGAAGGTCAGGTTATCACTTACCCGAGTGAGCTATGCAAAAAGGGTTATCCTCAAGTAACTTAGTGCTTGACGTCCGACTCTTCCTCAACTATTGTTGGGTTTTGCTGATAAGACCAATTTAGCCCAACTACTTCATTAATATGATCGATTACGTAATTACATATATAAGTGAAAACTCACTCATCCTCATCAAGTGATCCGGCAAGAACAAGTCTCCTAGATTCTGCCTGGGAAGACCCACTGTATCGATCTGTGTCGATCTGTGTCGATCTTCCTACTCGATAATTCGTATTATCACAATATGTTCTCTCCCAATCTGCTCATCTTTTTCTCTCCACACACCCAATCACGCTCCTTAATTCCCAATCTGCTCACCTTTTTCTCTCCACACACCCAATCACCCTCCTTAATGAGAATTCCCGTGAGACATACAGGTACCGCCACATTGAACAGGAAGCCGCTATACCTATGCCTGAGAGTCACATTCCGTGATTCACTCACTCCAGCAGAAGTTATGCATGTAATAACTGAACTAAACCTGGGAGTTGAGACGATCATCGTGGGTGTGACAAGTGCACCTAAGCCAGACCAATCCAATACGGCTATTAAATCCCCGTATCTGGTTGGCCTGAAAAATCCCTTATTTACATACAAATATCTCAACCCCCTTCTAAGGAAGGAGCTTTTGCCGCTCATTGTGAATGAACCTCAGATCATCAAACGTCGAGGGTGGAATGCAGTATGCGCCATGTTCCCCGAGAGAGACAGTCATATTCTCCTATGGGGGATTTCCTCCGAGGAGTTTATTGCTCGTCAGTACGCGAGCACACGGAAGGTAAGCCTTTACATTGCTAAAGCCATCATCAATCGTGCTGGTCACCGGGGAACTATATCAGTGCATTCCCCAACTGCAGATGGAGCAGCAAGCTCCAATATACCGATTCCTATATCGAAGGAGATATATAATAAACCGAAGGATAAAGAGAATCCCTCAAGGGAGATTATCTATTATCCGAAGGAGAAGGATATTATCTATCTACCGATGGATATGGATGAACAGCATTCCTCAACTACTAATAGTAGCTCCAATATACAGAATGATATAGATAAGGAACAGGCCCTTTAAGAATAAGGGGAAGGGGAAGGTGAACAGAGCTAAAGAGTACTTCTCATTCCAAGGATGGGAATTCAATTTAAGAGATCATGTTTTTGGGTGGTCGTAGAGTGAGTGAGCCGATCGTGATGGAAATGCTTCAAGGTCGAAGGGAGTAGTTGGTTCCTGGGATTTCGATGAGTGCTGGCTGGTGGCTCCGGCTGCTCGAACTTACCAGCAAGTCTCTCACATAGCTGCAGTACTACCTTTTTAGGTGGGGGTAGGTAAGTGAGTGAGGAATGTGAAGATATCTAGCAGGTATGATAGGTAGGCCTGGTTAGTATTGCAGAATGAATAGTCAACTAAGCCGGGAAGCTTGATCCTGACTGACCTATACTCGAACCTATGGACAGCGCTTAGGGTAATGCCATTGAAAGGAGTATGCACCTGTGAATGAAGCCCCTAAGGGGCTACTCTTATTGTAGCTTTATGCATGAGTTGTGGATACGCATATAATAAACTATAGGGGGATAGCTTTAATGCACTCGACTTATTAATTAATGGGTCAGGAGGTCGAGGAAGTGCTATTAGCGACAGCGGGCTAAAACGAAGTTGAGTGGAATTACCTGACTCTAGTCCAGTCAAGTGTGCGCGTGTGGTTATCCTTCTCCCGATCCGTGGTTATATCTTTTCCGAATCAATAGTGGAGCAGCCGGGGTTTTTTGTCTAACTTCTTCTCCCTCCCCCCTTTTAGTAGTTGTTTCGACATAGTCGTGTGGATCGGGTAGATCTAATTTCTAATGAGTGCAGCTTCCGCCTCTGGGAACGGGATGAGGAGGGAGGAACGTGGAAAAAGAATAATACACCGGTAGGGTCGTAGTAGAGTCGTTTTCCGCCCCTCCCCCATGGTTCTTCGGGTCAACCACTAACGAATCACGAACGGTATTTCCCCATGGTTCTTTCCTTGGACCCGATCATGAAGATTACCCCTCCGGATTGATGCATTCTTGCTTGTTCTTACGTCTCAAGGCCTTCAAAAGGAGAAGAACGAGCGGAGCCACTTCGATGAGTGCTACGGTGCACTTGGCGCAACCCTAGCTATCCACACACGGACACAACCAAGGTTCCTTTGCTCCGATGAAAGGTGGTTGGAAGATTGAGTCTTGGAGCAACAATAGCTTGTTTTTTATATACGTAATAAGGCATATCCATAAATTGAAATTCTTCGATCACATAATATTGTAGTTAGTTCGTCATCGAGAGCGAACCTGATAGCTGGGCCCCCAGCGGAACAAGTCAAGTTCGAAACCGAGTGAAATAGAGGCAAAGAAGGTGAAATGGGGGTTTTAAAGGGCTTTTCAAGGCGGAATGGAAAAGCGCCCCGTTGAACGGCTTTCAAGGACAGCAAAATAAAAACCGAAAATGGGAGGGATAAAGTAGCTTGGGAAGAAATGAATAAGAAACCCCGTCCACTATTGATTCGGAAAAGATATAACCACGTAATTAAGGTAGTAAAGAGACTGGCCTACTACGCCCGTAGGTATCAAATAAATCTACCCGGATGTTGTAATGCTGGGAAGGAAGGTGTGCATGTTCCCCTGCCCTTTTTGCATAGAAGGAAGAAGAAACTCCCCGCTGCCGGGTAAGAATGAGTTGATGGGACCGAGTAGGATTCCCCCCTGTGTTGTTTCCGGCCCTCACACTAACTACTGAGTCTCAGCCTTCTTCTTAAAGACAAGAATGAGTGGGTGTAAAAGGTTGATTGCTTGGGACCTTATGTGTGAGTGCTGTTGTTGGTAGAGCCAAAGTGATACGACGGCATCGTATATGAAATGATGGTATGGTACTGAGTGGATGGCCCTCAACAAAACAAGCAATCTAACAGGGAATATGTAATCCGTGGGAGTAGAGGAGTTATGTCATTCATGAAATTATGCGACCTAGGGTAAGTCCGAGGAGTATTCCCCCCTGTGTTGTTTGGGACCCTAACACGGCAGTATGAGTGTGAAAGAAGACCGTGGTGAAGGGTAGGGTGACCCCTCAAAAGCAACCTGTAACTATCGATGGGTAAAAAGGTGAACCCGGGCATAAGGTATCACGCGGCAGCCGAGCATGAAGTAGTTGGGGGACGACGAGGCTACTATATCTATATGACGAGGGTAGGTTCGGTAGTGACAAAAATGGTATGGTGTGTAACAAATAGATAGATTAAATAAATATATATCTATATGCGATGCAACGTGTAACAATAGAATTTGGGGATCTAAGCAAGGTATTCAATAAGATTGTAGGTAAGGAGCCCCTGCTGCCCTAGGCTGTTTCACTTGTTTGTTGTGTAGGTTGGTATTGGTGAAGCTGGTTGGGCTTCTGGGAATGCTGTAAACCCGCTGGTTATAGCACCAACCGAAGTCACAGTACTTCAGTCTGCTTTTGCGCTCCCTTAACGTTTGGTATAAGGAAACCCTTATCGAAGGCTTAACTTCCTTGATGGCTGGCTATCTCCTGCGGAGCTAAGTACTGCATAAAGCTGGCTATATTCTCTTATTTAAAATGAATAAGTCGACTTCCACTGGTACTCCTTCGACTGGTAGTACTTCTACTTGGCTACTCCTTTGACTGGTAGTACTTCCACTAGCTACTTCCACCTGGCTGGGGATAGATCGAAGGCTTGGCTTATGGATAGGATTTTCGAAGGCTTGGGGCCGGCTTTGCTTATGGGATTTCTGGACTAGGAAATGGATAGAATTTCTGGACTAGGAAGCGAATTGTGGCTTGGATTGGCTACGAGCGGAAGTGAGTTGTGGCTTGGATGAGATGAGTCTTTCCTCTGAGTAATTGAGTCTTTCATGAATTATTTCCTCCCTTTTTTTTATTGGGTTTTCCCTTTCATTGGGGCTTGCACCCTGGTAGTACTTCCACTGGGCGACTACTTCCACAGCTTATCGAAGACTTGGCTTCCTTCTTCCCTTATAGAAAATTTATTGATTGGGTCTTCCCGGTCTTCCCTCCCTTTTTTACTCCTCCTCTATGTAAAAGCGAAAGAACCTCCACCATAAAGGATTGGGATTGGGAAGGTTTGCCCTGCGGGGCTCGCCTCTACGAGGCTCTCCGAAACTGTTCCTTCGGGATTCAATCGGTTTCTTTATTTCTTTTCTTTGTGGAGAGGACAGGGGCTAGATTGATTGTACAGCCGACGTAGTGCGAGGTAGACAGCAGGGCTAGATTAATTGGACAGCCCACGTAGCACCGTACAAAGCACCACATGAAGCACCACACCAATCGGTACAGCACCTTCGGTATTGCACTTTCGATAAGGGCAAAGGCAAGGACAAAAGCAAGGATAGATTTATTGGGAAGGGCAGAGAAACGGTGGAAATAAGGGCAAGGTAAGGGTGGATATTTTGTTTTATTGGGGCTTACGCTTTTAAATAGATTGAACCCTCCACCATAAGGGCAGAAGCTGGCAGGATCAACTAGATATCCTCGTCGAGTACAGAGCAGTTAATCGAGCGACCAGGGCAGTTAATCGAGCAACCAAGGCAAGGCAGTTAGCAGAATTAGGGCAGAGCAGTTAGCAGAATTAAGGCAGGGTAGTTAAGGGCATATTTATACATGCAGTTAAAGACAGTTAGGCATTGAATAAGGGCAGTTGGGGTTAGTATACTCCTCCTCAGATTGAGACTAGCAAGGCAGATATAGACTGGGCAGGGCAGATGGATATATTTCTTTTGGACTGGGCAAGGCACAGTGCAACGGGGTTAAACCAACTAGTAGATAGATTTCTTTGAGAGTAGACGGCCGACAAACGTAGACCTTCACCCTCCACCATCACGGAATAGGGGGACTAGCAACTCCCTTTCAACCAACCCAACCGACGAACCCAACCCAATCCAATTATACGAGTAAGCAACCAGGGCAGTGGATAGTCGAACCAGTCACCCTACCCCATGACTTGTCGACGGACCAGTAACCTTTCCTCATGACTTGTGAACGGACAAGTAACCTTTCCTCATGACTTGCCTAATGACAAGATAAGGTAAGACTTGCCTTATTCCACGGTCTCACCTGGCTCTTTGAAAGGGGAAGCCTAACCTCCTCATTATATACGTTGCATACCTAGATTTAAGGGATTGTATAGATTGAATTGACTGGCTGAGGATAGATGGATTGAGAAGGGCGGGGTGAATACGGGGTGGAAACGGCGGCTCACTCTCGGGGGACTTAACCCCCTCGAGTAAGCGACCAGCGATAATGCTTTTCTTTTAGGACGGGTATAAACACTTATTAACTTAGCTTATTAGCTTGGCTTATTGGTATAAACGCTTATTGGCTTTGGGGTCTTGGTATCAATGCTTATTGGCTTAGCTTTTTGGATCTTCCCTTTAATATTGATTTGACTGGCGACTAGCACTCCCTCCTTCACGTAATCACCTTGCGACCGTAAACATTCGACCGTATCCATTCCCGTACTCCATGACTTGTCGACGTACGAGTCACCGTACTCGAAGACTTGTAAACGTACTAGTAACTTTTCCTAAGAACTTGTCGACGTATGAGTCACCATACTCGAAGACTTGTAAACGTACTAGTAACCGTACTCGAAGATTATATATTTGAATTGGACTGGTAGAGGAGACGTAGCCGAGACTACCAGCTCGAAGGCTTGGCTTAAGACTTGGCTTCCTTATCGAAGGCTCGCGAAGGCTTGGCTTAAGACTTGGATATCGTAAAGACTTGGCTTCTCGTTTTCTCGAAAGCTTGGCTTAAGACTTTGATATAAGAAGTTTGGGGCTTGCTATCTCCTTTGTAAACTCGTAAACTAGGCTTGGGAAACTCGGCTTAGATCTTGGTAAACTCAACCATAAGGCTTTGGATCAATGGATAGGAATTCACTCCTTTGATAAGGCTTGGGAAAAGGCTTGGGAAAAGGCTTGGGATCACGGGATAGATTGATTCGACTGGGACTGGGAATAGATTTCTTTATTGGACTGGAAAGGGGAGGTGATTCCACTTGCCTATATTCCACTTGCCTCTATTCCTTTCACCTACCTCAGAAGAAGGCTAACCACATGTAGACAAATGAGGGCTAACCACATGACTAGTGGGATATTTGAATTCTACTGATAAGGGCAGGTCATTTCGTAACCCACCTCCACCAGACATTACTAGTTGGATATTTCTTTTAGACTGGGAAGGGCAGGTAAACCCACCTCCACCATAAATGGAACGACGAGTGGGATATGGAAATTAGGAAGGGCGGGTACGAGTCCCCTTCCACCAACCCCAACCTATCGAAAAACGGAACCCACTAGTGGATATTTTGAGTGGACTGGTCTTAATCGAAATCAGTAATAAATCCGGAAAAAGACGAGTTTCAGTCATTTGGCGGAAATCAGTCAAAAACTCCCCTAACATCAGTACTAAAAGACTCTCAAACCAAATATACACATTGGATATATTGATCAATACTGGAAAAAAAAATGAATTACGTATAATAAGATAAGTACTCCTAGATGTGTAACCACCTAACCCGGATATTCCCCACTGGCTATCTCCTATATTGGATAAGGCTTGGATGGGATGAGTCTTCCTTCCCTTTACTCCTTCCACTGGGCTACTACTTCCACAGGTAGTATTTCCACTGAACGACTACTTCCACGGATAGTACTTCCACTGGCTACTTCCGCCTGGCTGAGAATAGATTGGATTTTTCCTTTAACTGGGGATAGGGATAGGGAGATATTGATTGGGATGAGGCCCTGCGGGGCGGCCCTCCGGGGGTTGCCCACTTGTTGAACTCAATGATAGGAATAAGGAACAACCTCCCCTTCGGGATCTTCTGCGAAGCCCGATTAGTATCCTGCGGAGCAGTCCCCACTTGTTAATGAAAAAGAGGAACAACCCAAGAAGAGTCCGGAGGTATTGTCTCGGTCTTACCCTCCCCTCTTAAGGTTGTCTGCACATGAGGTCATGAGTCTCCTGCGGAGCTGTCCCCACATGAAAGTCATTTATTATGAGCTCATCTGTGGAGGACGAGGAAACCGATCGAAGTCCGGCAGGTCGTGTTTCGGTAGAGGAAAGAGGAATTCAAGAGGAACGTGGGCTGGCACCTACGGTGTTGTCCCCACTTGGTTAAATAAAAAGATGGGAAGAACTTGAGTAATTCCCCTC
>Ga0224573_1000122_pt1 | contig 10822 bp, 10 predicted proteins | sample CRU1metagenome_FD_189088 | JGI IMG/M metagenome (GOLD analysis project Ga0224573, IMG submission 189088) | Spruce roots microbial communities from Bohemian Forest, Czech Republic - CRU1 | ecosystem: Host-associated > Plants > Roots > Unclassified | place: Czech Republic: South Bohemian Region... | reverse complement strand
GGGAATATAATAATAATATATATATATATTCCCGTTTGTGCGATCTGACCACCATCCGATTGTTAGCGGAGCTGTCGTGTCGAAACGAAACCCTGGCAGTTGGAACCCGCCATCATTTGTGCCCCATTATGAACATTAACAGTATTAAGAACCAATTCGTTGATGGAGACCTTCCCATTCTTCGGCAATAAATAAAGAAACTTTCCCACAGATGGGAAACAACATCATCGGGCCCCTTGCCCACCCCATTCGTTCTCCTTCCCTTGGATAAGTCCACACCACACGAATTAGTGCTAAAGATGGCCACACCAAGTGATACATATGATCATAGTAGCTCAGATTATCTACCACCGTCCACCATCGATTTACTCCCTTTTAAGCTAGCTTATTTATTCTCCATCTTTTCAAAAGCAAGAATATGGCTCGGGTGGTTTGGGGAAATACATGCCAATTACATACAGGAAAAACTTTGACACTTTCTCTTTCTGGTATTCCACCCTTATTTTTGGATCTTTCGCAAAGACCAAATTCTTAGTTTGAAATAGGTGGCTATATTCCCCATTCCTAGGGGGATAACTTGGTTAACAGCGGGATGAACTGCCTTTTCTATGTTTCGTATGTATTCACTTACAGGGACTTCCTTACGTCTAAATTGGGCTATAACGACCATATTACGTTCTATTCCACTCCCATGTGGTTAGAGGGATAATCCAGCACATTCAGTAGAACTAGAGTGGATTCTATCTCGTCTCGGAACGAATAACTCCTTCTCCACAGAAGCATTTTCAATTTCGGATAAGATGGAACGGGGGATTTGGTTGTCACTTATCCCCTCTCCAATAAAGGTTCTTTTGCCCGAGAGAATCGGACAATACAATGCTATTTCCAGGAATATTGGCTCTGCTCGTTGGACTGATAGGAGTTCCTTTTTATCGAGGAGGAATTAGTTATGATCCTATGTTCTATATAAACCTCAACACTTATTCTAACAGGGTGTACGCGATAGAACGCATCCTCAGATTAGGAGTATCTCGGACCAATCGAGAAATCTCATATAGAATTGGTCATATCATCGAGCTTATTAGAAGGGAGAGAAATATTTTGACTGATCCATTATCAGATTCATCATCTTGTGTCCATTAAATAATAGAATTGAGAAGGGATTTTACCCTTCCCCCCGCTCGGATTTCCATCCATCGCGCAGATCCATTTTGAACAGCTCGGCGTAAAAGAAAAAAGGAGGATTTGGGGTGGGCCAGAAGAGGAAGACGAAGTGCTTTGAGCTAATGCTTACTTCCCAGAGGATGTTCCAGGCCCTGGGAGTGCTGGAGAACCTGTTGTGTCTTTCTGAGGAGATCTGAGCAAAGCCGCCTTTTTTTTTAGTCCTTCCCAGAGATTCTTCTCCTCAATCTTCACACAGTCTATGTGATGTGAAGCTTCAATCAGTGGCACCTCTAAGGTTCTTTTCTTCCCAGCACACATAAGAGCAAAGGAAGTCACACTTGCTTCCAACCTGGACTTGAACACTACGTGCTCCTCGATAGTCTCTTCTTCGGGGACTGGGTAATCTTCCAGAACCTTTGCTTTGCCCTTAGTGATAATCTGATCAAATCTCTTTTTTTTCTTTCTCCCTAGATGTAAGCACTGTAGATCGGGGGTCTTTCCACGGGCATACCATTTTTGATCAGGTCTCCCACTGCTAGAGTTATGTCTTTTCATTCCCGGGTTATCTAATGAATGAGGTCTCTGCAGTCTTCACCTATAAAGTCTTCCAGCTATGCTTAACCTAGAGATGTACTTCCATGGGTCTCCCGCAGCTCCCAGTTTTCACCTTGGCTCCCTAAGGAAGGGAGGAAGCAGCACTCTTCATAACACCCATATCTTGGCTTCTATAGTTCAATACATCCTCTAACTCTTTCAGTCTGATCTCCATGGTTCGCAGGGCAAGTATCCTTCCACATGGGACATTAGCTCTCTGATCTCTAGGGCACTAGTTTATCACTCTTGATAGGCTTATGTAAGTAAAGAGAGTACTTGTTCTTGAGCCTGAGCCACTCTTTTTTTTGTTTTCTGCATGAAGTCCCTTGAGCGGATCTTCCAGCATTCTCCTAACATCCTGAACTTGGGAAGGATTGCTCAGCCTATCCCTGAGATTCTTAATATCCTTGTCCTTTCTGCTCAACTCTCGTTGAAGAGAATTGACCTTGCCAGTCAACTCCCTATTCTTCTCATCCCTCTCCTGAACCTGTTGTTTTAAGAATTCTTTCTGTTTCCTACTCCATTCGCTCACTGTATCCTCCAAGACATAAAGGCCTCCTTCCGGCTTGCTGGGATCTACTCTTAGTCCTGCATAGTTCTCAGATTCAGCAAACTGAACTATCTGAGAGGGGAATTGAAGGAAAGATAAATAATAGCTGAATGTTGCAATTTTTGGAATCTAATTGCTAAATATTACAATGACAAAGCTAATTCTATTTGTTTATTAAATATGGTATCTAGTTTTATATAATATTGAAATAACTAATTGCAATTACCAGGTTAGTAGCAACAGTTAGTAACTATGTGCTAAGGTGAACCATTTGTTTGTGAAATATTCTATAAAGTTGGCTGAAGGATTTCAGTTGGAAGAGGTGTTTGAGTGGACGGGGCCTGTGTTGCTACAGATTGGCTCTGTTCTTCAGGTACCTGGCCCCGACGCTCTCCATATTTTCATTCTCTTCCCCGGAGAGGAGATAGGTGGGTAGGTGTAAATAACCAGTTCCAGAGCTTCTCTTGCGCTCCCTTCACAACTCCAATGAACTCTTCTTCTGCTGTCTCTGAGTATTCAGAAGAAATGATTGTTAGGGCTGTGCTCGCCTCTCCAGCTGAAGTGTCCAATTGAGCCTGAATAGTGGTTCCTGTCTCCGCCCCTGAGACATCTGGGCCGGTGATGGCTTCTATTTTGCCTTCCCCTTTCCCATCTGCAGACTGAGCTGACTCTAGGAGGGCAATCTTAGGCACCAGGCCCACAGAAATATTAGTCCCCCCGCGATTTCGAAAAGATGACCTGTCTCCATCCAGCATTGGGGGCAACCTGATTGGCCGATCATCAGGCTGATCAAGACCAAGGTTGTGGAGAATAGGCTTCTCCTCTTCTGGCCAGGTATCATGAGTAGGCTCTGCCTGAAGATATGGACTGTATCCAATCCATTTAAAACACTTCTAAAATTCATCAATGTTTCTGCAAGCTTCCCAGAGGTTACAGTGAGAGCTTGATAAGTCTCTCCTGTTCGTGCAGGGCTCTCTAGCAGTGCTTGACATTCCTCTGAGGGCAATGTCCTGAGGTAGTTCGCCCTGCTCTTGCCTCTCTTGCAAATCTTCCCAAGTCTCTGACTGCCTGGGATCAAAAAGTGGTCTTTGTGCTCTGGTAGGTGGCTTCCCCTTGGGTGTGGCAAATGGACTGGTCTCCCTGTAAAGGGTTGCCTACAGCATCGACCTCTTCCCAGTCTTTCTTATTCCTAGCTACCCTTTCCACTTCATCTTCAATGTGCTTGCCTGAAGGCCTTTTGAGAAGTAACCATTCTGTGATTGGAGTAGCCATCAGGATCATAGGGTCTGTGAGGCAGTTCAAGGAATTGGTATTCCTCTATCCCCGGGATCGCAGCATCAAAGAATTCATAGGTCTTGTATTCGATTGTTCCGCAATTCCAGGTTGGCTTTAAGTCAACTCCTTTCCTTCTGCTTTTGATGAATTTCTTGTTGTCTAGTAATCGTTTGATGTACCCATATGAAAAAAATCCGTCAGTTACATGGGCAGGCAAAGCCTTTGGGGGCAGGTTGCGACCATATGTTCTGGTGTAGGAAAAATCCTATTTCTCAAACCAGTCCCCTGTTTTTGACCCCATCTTAGACTCCCACCCAACCCGAGGTCCAGGCCCCATTCTGGCAGTCTTGGCATGGGCTGGAGAGAGAGAAGTAATAATACCTCGCTGCAAACAGATCATTGAACTTTGAATACAACCTCATATCCGCCCTTTTATGGATCATTGGGGCCCACATCTGAACAGGAACCGTATCATCCCTACTCATGCCCAATTCTTTAAACACATCTTTGTGATGGGAAAGAGAGAATATAATAAAATGAATGAGTAAGGAATAGTATTTCAATCTATGGCCATAACTAAGTGGTGGGCTTTCACCAGTTCGTCATCTTCTTCACCCAAGGCCCTAACCAGCATGCCTACATAATCCATGGCCCATAATCTAAACTCACTGATCTGGAAAGGAGGTCGGTTGGAGCTGTCTATCAACATGTCAAAATATAGGCAACATTCTTTGTGTGGTACTCCGAGTTTCAAATTTGTGAGCGTGGTACGAGGGGTTTACTGAGGCAGTAGGAGGCACGTCTATATAAAAACACTTTCTAATAGATTCTGGGGTGATAGAGATCTTAGGGGGACCAACTTTTAGAACTATACACCTTTTGTCTGCATTGTATCCCATGGCAGACCATTGGACAATTACAGGCACAAGGTAGACTTCAGGACATGTCACTTTGCCTAAACCCAACGCCCACCTCCCTTTCTATATTTATATCATCCACCCCAAAATATTCGTTCAGTAGAGAGGGGGTCCGAAACGAAACATATCTATTCCCTACGTGCAAATGGATGGATTAGGCTCAATATAGAGTGTGTGGATTCCAGTATGAATAGTGCTCCGGTGTTGTTAATGATGTGTGAAGCTAAGAGTAGTGCTATACCAAGTGGCTAATTCGGGCCACTATACTACCGAGCGCTATAGCGCTGACTGATACTCTACTCCCCCCACTGTACTTACTTAGAGGTCAATGCTTTACTGACCGAGGAGTAGGGAAATAGGCATCTCCCTCCGCCCTATCTCATTAGAATTATCCGCCCGCCCACACTATCCATCTAGAGGCTCAATTTGGTTAGTAAAGGTTATGGTATATATAAGTAGGCGCACAAAAACATATATTTGGCATGATGAGGGATAGGTACGGCATGGTATAGTAAAGGTGTCCACCCCCGGCAATGGAAAGCAATTTCCTTAAATGCTGATAAACTCTCACGATCAACTATTACGTATATAATAAGTCTGCGTTGCATTTCGGGGATTGAGCTCGCGCCTGCCCGCTCAGCCTCCCTGACCCTACGCTCGGCCCAGGGAACAACTGGAATCATGCACGCAGGGAATTGTGAAACACGCAGGGGAATTGGAGACCACCTCCAGCTAATGGAAACGGAAAGTGGAACCGAACCACTGCACCACGCAATCAAAAACGAAATTTGGGGGGTTAGATAGTTCCGCACCACGCAATCGTCAGAATGGGAACAGCGGCTGGAAAAGCAGCACATAACTCACTACAGGTGATATGCTATGAAGGGGAAAGCGGTAGGCGGTAGGTGGTGACTCGGGAATAAGGCAAGGTTATAACCCTCAATATGAATGTGGGGCAACTATAGGACTAATGGAAAGACTCTCTCACTATTTTGAATAGGGATATGGAAGTCAGCCGAGTACTCTGAAGGGAGGCAAGGACCCTTACTATGAAGGAAGGCCAAGACCCTCTCTCTTGTCTTTCTCTCTTGAGGAAAGCCCTCTCTCTTGACTGACTCGACTGAGGAAAGCCCTCTCTCTTGTCTTTCTCGGCAAGGAAGGAGGGAATTCTAGGTATTGGCACTTAAAGCTAGGAAAGTCGTGTGGGCATCGATTCAAATGGCATTGAAAGCGGTTTTAGGCATTTGAAAGAATCCCCATGACTGACCTAATGAGTGGTTGAGTCGTTAGCCAGCAGGACCGGGAACCTTTGAGTCGTTAGCCGGCAGGACCAGTAAATCAAGAGTCTCTATAATATGGATATGGAAGTCAGCCGAGTACTCTGAAGGAAGGCAAGAACCCTTACTCTGAAGGAAGGCCAGGAAGGCATTCTCTTGGGCAGGAGGAATAATTGCTCCCATGAAAGAAAGTCCCATTCAATCTCTCTCGTGACCTACTAGTCAGGATTCGTGACCTACTAGTCCGGCCAGTCTCTTTTCAGTCTCTCTAGTAAGGCCAGTCAGTATCTCTCCTCATAAATCCAGGATTGGTTATAAGACCTATCCCTTATCGCGAGCCTCATTCTTTATCTATCTGGTTGGTTATTAAGGAAGGAGGTAATTTTCTCTCTCGGCTACCTTGAAGGAAGGCAGAGTCATCAACTCGATGTGGAAGAGATAGTCACTAGTCTGTAGAGAAAAAAGCTCGAGAAAGACCCCAAATGACCCAAGCTAGCAGCATCAACTTTGTCGGGAAAGAGCTACGCACCTGCCTTGAAACCTTGAAACTAGGAGGAATGTGCTAGGCGGGATGGGCTAGTTAGACTAGGGGGTTTCCTGCCCCTCGCCCGAAGAAGTGAGGGAAGGTAAGGATGATTGGCGTTATCTCAGATGGAAGGTATCCGTTAGGATAAGATACTATGGCCATTGGGTCGAGCCAGTAGGAGTGTCCTAGAAACCAAACCCAAGTCTTACAGCCAGAGCTCCTAGCAGATCCTACTGCACGGATGCCCGGTCTTTCAAACTCACAATAGTCTATTCTACCGGCTTAACCCCTGTTACCTTCAGGGGTGCCATACTTAGGGACACTACCTTACAGCAACCGCCTAGGAGAGGAACTGCGGGAATTGAGAGAACGAGAATGGGGCTTCTAAAGAAGAGAGAATTGTGAGAGCTGTAGCCGCATTTATTTAAACAAGACCTCTCAGATCGGTCAAACAAGAATCGGTATAGGGAGAAAGAACAGCCATTCATTGATTAAACAAGTGTTTCGATCGCTCTTTCTCTATGTTGGTCGAGCGCATTTCTCGTCATTAAGCTGATCACCTCTCAATCGGTAGTAAAGTGAAGCTCCCGCTCCCAGCATACATAGCCCAGGCGGTTCTGGTTCATATAGTGAATTGATCAGACATACAGGTTGCTGCCAGCTCGTTCCATGGATGGAAAAGGCAGACGGGAGCGTATAGATAGACACTTTTCAGAATGAGGTAGATGCAGCATTTCCACCCACCTTTGAATTCATTTCAACATTCAGCATCAATAAAGCGTGCCGTACCTCCTAAGATTCATAAAGCAAGCATTTCCTTGTAGTAAGAAGGCCCGTCAAACAAGGCTGGCTCTGAAGTCCTTCCTTCCATTCAATCCCATCCTGCCCGGAAAAGTCTATAGCTGTACCTCCTAAGGTTTTTAGGCTTTCATGAAGTTCGTGGTATAGGGAAACCAGATCTAGGTCTTCCAGTTGGTAAAGAGGAATAGTTTATAAAAGTAAAAAGGGTCAAGGGTTCATAGCAAGAGTGCGATACCTCCTAAGATTCATAAAGCAAGTGTGATAAAAGCCTGCCTCTCCTGGCAATGTCTGAAGTGGTAATGTCTGATGAAGCCCGTCTACCAAGGCTCTCTGATTGACCATCATCCAGCCGCCCCGCCGTGTTTCTTCTGGCTGTGGATAATCCATCCGGCAGTTCAGTTATTCCACGATCTCTGCGACTAAAACCTATTACCTTCGCTGAACACCTCATGGCTTCAACTAACACAAGCTTCCTTCGATGGATTAACTGGCCTTGTGAGCACGACTGGCCTTGCACGAGAGAGATATAGACTGGCGTGCACGTGGTTTCGAGCAGAACACCATTAATAAGACCCTAGCTCTCCTCGGCCTTCGCCCTCGATAATATGGATGGAGGCATTCACTAATGAATGGATGGCCCACGAATAACTGGCCTTTCTCAGAAACATTCCCTAAATAGACCCTTCCCTTTCTCATAAACCTTTACGATAGATCGATGCCCACGAATGACTGGCCTAGAAATGACTAACGAATGACTGTCTTTCCCACCAACTATAGCAGGACAGGGTAAAATAAATAGGCCCTTATAACGAGCCCTTATAGCGAATAGGCCTTTATAGCGCACGAATGACTGGCTTTTGAATCCCGTAAGCAAGCCCGGGAATGAGCAAAGGAAGGATCTCTAAACAGATACAGAGACAGAAACAGTTACAGAGACAGAACGATGGAAGGCACCGGCGGTAAGGGACTGACTGGCCTTCCTCCAAATAGAATGCTGGCCCAAGGAGACTGTCTTTCCTCCAAGAGGCATGGTTAAATGGGGAAGTGAGGGGAGGGGCTCGTCAGTTCGATTGAAGAAGTCCCAACCAGTATAGGAAGCCAATAGATAAGGCAAGACATCTAGATAGGTTGGACTATTCCCGCGATAATTTGACTATTGCCCGCGTATTGCCCTTTAGCGAGGGTTACCGGTAAGTAAGGCTGACTTCCATATCCCTATTATCGAATCCCACCTGTCAACAACTATTTGTCTCAGGTGCCCCCTCACCTACGAGAGCCACCTATGTGGAAAACCTAATTAATGTCCACTAAGCTACCTCTTCACAGATGTGTCCAAGGGGTTACCGTCTTCAAACTATCAAGGAGTAGCGAGAAATTTGAAAGAGCTAGGTGGATCCGTCAAACTTAAAGATCCGATCTAAGCATTGACTCAAAAGAGAGCGTGCCCTTTGACAAAGAAAATCTCTCGGCGAGTGCAGACAATGCACGATAGTCTTCTGTACGGTGAGTGTTTATCCTACAAAATTTCCAATGTACAACCGCGACAGTGCTATTGTACTTTTATATCAGCGGGAAATGATGGGGATCATTACAACGACAAGTAATTTGTTTATTTCTTATTGTTCTTTTGGTCCGGAGGTCTTGCGCTTCATAGGGCAAGGAGACATACATTTCAATTTATTATGGAAAAGTTCAACGTAAAGATGGATGCTTGTATATAGATATATATTAATTCTAACTTGCACTACATTGTAAGTTGGCACCTTGTTCATGCATGGAGAAGTGAAGTTGTTAGGGGAATCGGTGCACCTCTTATCTTGTCCATCCAACCAAACACAAAGAATGGAGACTATAGCTAGTACCTTACTTACGTTACTAATTAAGGCTATACATGCCATAGTTATTAGAGTCAGGCTTAGCAGCAAGCTAATTTGTCTAAATCATCTTTATAGAACGGCAAGAGATTGTGATTTTCACTATCTTAGTTCAGCTAAGGCCAAGGCTTATGCAACTAAAAGAACTAATGTATGGGAAACAAGTTGATTTCAGAATAAGTACTAATCCACATACATAAATACATGGATTGACTATTTTGCCGTAATCTATTAGAGCATGGAACTTAACGAAAGGTGCACTCTAAGTCTCAAGTGCTAGTTGTGGAACTAACATGGACTACTGGCACGTATTTTACCTAAGAAAGAATACTAATAAAGAGCAAGTCTTTAATGAAACATAAATGGCCCATGTTGTTTAAATCCCAATCAAACCAAACATGGATTCAAGAAGTTGTGTCTTTAGAGAATGGGTACTAAAGGTTTGTTACCCTCCCCAACTCTATTTATCAGGAGGGCTTATTCATAGAAATTGCTTTTTCTTATTTGGATGAAACTACTACATTGTCATTGGTATTAATAAGGTCTCATCTGACCCCATAAAATGGGAATATTCTTACTCAAAAATGGCCACTGAGGACCAAGGTACGAGGGGGAAGAGGTTTTGTAAATATGTTCCAACTCAACCATTTAGCCTTGGCCAAACCCTAATAAGCTCTCTATTTAGTCAAGTTCAATGTATATATGTTCTGCTTGTATTGCTTGTATATTGCATATCCGCTTCCGCATGAGTTCTGGCATGGCTTCGCTGAGCTAACACCTCCCCTATTGTGAGGTTAAGGTTCCCAGGTGCAGGGGAGACTATAGGATCTCTGGCAGGATCTCTAGCTGCTGTGCTGATTGAACGGTTTCGAGTATAACAACGTAGATATGCGAAAATGTAACTATCCAGCATGGCACTAATTGACTTGGACTACATCCTGTCACCAGGTAAACGTTTGGAAATGGTAATGTTCAGTTCAGAAAAATCCATTTTCTTTTCCCAATGATTATCCAACATGATCCAAACTCATTGTTCTGATACAAAATTGGGTCATTTAGACGAAGTTCAATACTTTGTTCCAACAAATGAAACTCAACAAAGTGAAAACTAGATCTTGTATCATATTTATAGAGATCCATAGGTCCCAGGCAAGCAGAAACTAGCCTTTGTCCATACACTTGTTATTATGTATTCACTTGTTATTTTATATTGTGAACAGGGATTGAAACTTTAACAACACAGGTTCCTTACACAACAACATGGGGAGTTCCTGACGAGAAGTTATATGTTGTACCTTTATTTTCATTAGAAATAGAATCAGATGAGACAAATGAGACAATGCTATTATTTGTCTTATTTAGAGATATGTATGGATTGAAACTTAGATATGCAATACCATATATTAACTATTTCCTTGTTGTTGATTGGATTCCACGACTAGATGCCATGCTCGTCGTATATTGCCATATCCGCTTCTTCAGCTCGCATTCCTAGATGGAGATGGAAGGAGCTCAGGAGCCCACACACATAGGCAGCCCAGGAAGAAAGCAAATAGGGACCAAGGTAGTAGGAGGAGCCACAGCTACTCGAAACAACAATGAGAGATAGAGTCACTATGAGATCTGCTGCGAGTGGTTGTTTAACCCCAGCAGAAGAAGACAGGCAAGTGGAACAACCCAACCCCATAATACACATACAGGCAGGCGTGGAAAAACGAGTAGTCCTACCCCATACACAGGAGGCAAGTGTAACAACGATGAGTCCCCATAATCTTAGCTCCATAATCTTAGCAAGTTGAACAACTATCAAGTAGAAAAACAATAATTTCTCTTATTTCCTCTTA
>Ga0224573_1000121_pt1 | contig 10824 bp, 8 predicted proteins | sample CRU1metagenome_FD_189088 | JGI IMG/M metagenome (GOLD analysis project Ga0224573, IMG submission 189088) | Spruce roots microbial communities from Bohemian Forest, Czech Republic - CRU1 | ecosystem: Host-associated > Plants > Roots > Unclassified | place: Czech Republic: South Bohemian Region... | reverse complement strand
CGATCGAACTTGCTGCTTGCCGAAGGTCTTCTCTCTTACTCCCCCTGATATTGGATCTTCCTTATCACGAAGCCGAACCGGTTTAGATCGGGCCTTTATAGAAGTTATTTCTTTATTCCACCTTTAGTTTCAGAGGTACGCAGAGGTCTTCAAAGAGCAAGTTGACTAAAGCAAAATGTCACTTATTGAACCCGGCCATATGCCTCAGACCTCAGATAACAGAGGGTCTTATATAGGAAAAACTGCTTTTGATAAGCTTTTTTTAATTCATTCACGGACAGCCCGACCAAACAACATTAGCTGTTCGGGGAATTTACTTTGAATAAGTTGGTTTTACTTCACCTGCTCTAGCCTCTTATGCTGCCCTCTTGGCCTTAGAGGAAGAAGCCAACCTTTACATGCATGAAATCATCGAGTTTACGCAAAGTAACCCAGTCAAGTATCCCCGCCGAGCGAATGTATCCCGCAAAACATATAGAAAGTGACTGAAATGCCAATTTTGAATAATAAGTAGTTTTGCGTACCCGCGCCCTACCTCCGACCTAATAAATACGAGGTTTATCTAAAATAAAAAGGCGACTGAGAATATTTTCAGAGATCTGGTGAACCCAAACTATGTGCCTTCCAAAAATGGTGGTGCTGAAGATGGTAGCAATAAGCGGATCCACTCAAATAAGTATCCTTTCCTCCCTGAAGGTATAGGTGCGGTAACTATTATTATATATTATATTATCCAAGGCTATATATATATCCTCTGGCGGTAAGTCCTTTTCTTATTATCTCGGGCTAGGAAGATTGGCAGCGCAAAAAGTTGAGATCCCAATTTTGTGTTTAAGTTGTACCCCTCGTAACCCCAACTTTCTAATAATAAATGCGTTCTATCGCCTTTTGGGGTCGACCCATTTGGATCATCGTGGGTCCTGAACTGGATTTTTGTCTTTTTCCAACCTGGCATTTCCTGATGCCCTCCTATAAACAAGCATCCACCCACCTCCTGAGGCTATAGGCGACCTTCTGGCACTGGCCCTTATGGCTATGATTGGAACTGACCTTAAGGCACGTACTCCTGGCTATTGGCTATTGGCAATTACTAGCGGCAAGTAATCCCGACAAGTACTCCTTTGTGTCTCTCGGCACTTCCTGTGAATGAGGTTCTATCTCTCGGCAGTGACAGGCAGTGACTGTGTGGGCCCCCCTTGTGTAGTGTCTATGCGGGAATTGGGACCTCCTGCGACTGAGGGTCTTTCGGTTTACAGGCAGTTACCAGTGGGAATGTATCCCGGGGGGAATTGGGATATCCTGGTAATGAGTGTCTCTCAACAATGACAACTGGACTTACTAGAGCTTGTATCGAAGAGTATAGCTAGCGGAGATACTATCACTGACTATAGCTATGACTGGAAAAAGTACTAGTGTAAATGATCGGTCATCAGCAATGAGTTTCAAGCAATAACTACCGGCTATGTGTGGCTATCGACTATGCTCAACTATATGCCAGTCGCTTTCTCTACATACATTATTAGTTACTAAGTCTGACCCACACGCTTGTCCCTCCACATGTCGTAGCTCACGTTTTCTATTGGCATTGGCTGACGTGCGCTTTCGATTGATTGTCTGGGGAACGACATGCACTTTTGACTTATCATTGGACGTTAGAATCGGGACGGAATGGGTCCTATTGAAGCAGCATTCAAGTCAGCTATAGGAAGACAAACTATTAACGGAGTATGGAAGTGATCCCATTGGAGGCATTGGAGAAAGCTGGAGAAAGGATGTTATCTATCTTAGCTCGGAGCGTAGCGTTTGCTCAATGATGGTCAGGCGTCGCTTGCATCTTTGTTTCCATGATGTGACAGCGTCACGTTTTCGATTGGTTTACGTAGTGCTGGCTTTTTACGATCTGTACGGGGTGGGAGTAGCACTTTGACATGGTGGATAGCCTGGCGTTGCACTTTCTATGGTCCAGCGGCCGGTGGGCGTTAGATCTCATCGGGACGGAGTGGCTGTTGATCGATCGCTTGTAGATACGCTTTGGATGGAAGGGCTCCGTATACGGTAGATACGCTTTCTTCGGTTAGGCAGACTCAATACGTTCGGGGAGTCGCTCACGTTGTGCTTTCGATGGGCCATCTTAGTGGAGTGTAGTGCTTTTTTATTATATGGTAGGCGTTGGAAGGGTCCTGCGGGCATAGATTTAATGGTTCCTCTATGCATGGTGCTTCCGACATGATGGATGATTGAGGAAAACGGCTGGGCGAAGCATGGCGGGGGTTCGGATGGCTAGATTGGATTGCGTGATAGATGTGTAAGTACAGGGCACTATCGCATCCTGGTGACCTGAAGAGGAAGCCTGTCTCTTAACCCAACCCGTCTTTGTCCCGTTAGCCTTTTATAATATCGTTCGTTAATAATAGCTTCGTGGTGCAACAAGTTTCAAGAAGGACAAAAAAGAAGCAGATCAATCAAAGGGGTGCATTTTAGATTCTATTGGGCAGATATCTTTAGTAATGGGATTGACAAGCGCTAAGGCATACGTATCAGCAAAGCGAACGAGCTACTCTATTACTATCCCATAAAGAAACTACCGCCCACATAAGCAGATCGAGTAGCATAAGTTGGTACAGCACCTCTAGCATCCTTTCCATATAGAAACCCAGAAGCAAAGACAGCGATAGCATATCCATATCCATATCGTGATCGGGATCCATACCTATAGCCAGTATATTATAATAGGTATAAGCATAAGCAAAGGTAGCAGTTCTTTCTTTATATGAACCAGTTGATCCAGTATCAGTAACAGTATATCCTTAAGCATATCCAGTAGCTTAAGAAACAAGTCCAGTTCCAGGTCCAGCAGTAGTTGTAGCTTAAGAACCAATTTCTTATCCAGTAGCACTAGTAGCACCACCTACAAAAGCATACCTAGGAGCATAGATAGCAGCATAGATAGCAGCAGTAACAAAGCTAGCAGAGGAAGCAATTGAAGCACCTGTATAAGCACCAGTTTAAGCACTAGTACAATAGCATAGGAATAAGCATACGTAGCAAAGATAGGAGCAGGAGATCCAGAGCAAGTAGCTTATCCAGTACCAGTATATCCGGCAGAAGTAGATCCAGTAGCAGCATATCCACCAGTAGCAGATCCATATCTACCAGTATAAGCAACAGAGGCAAAGACAGGTGCACTAGTAGATCCTACAGGGACAAAAGCTAGGGGTGTTTAACAAGCAGACTACCTTTGAACCAGATTTAGGAATCCGCACCACATTATCGCTCCTCCTTTTTTGATCATAGCGTTTTAGTCCCATATATAGGGCCGAACCAAAGCCAATGAATAAATAAAGCACTCCACGCCCCAAAATAAAAAGTGAATAGAAATTTCGTAGTAGTCACTGCGATAACCAAGGACAGGAACCAGGGACATGCTTTCCCGCCCAGGTTCTATAACAATCCAGCTCTAACCTAAAGCTTCGGTTAGGCTTGTAGGGAATAGGGTCTAGGTAGGGGGTGGACTCGGTAAGTAAGGTACGCAGCAGATACGACTGGAACAAATCTATTGGCTATTCGGTAGATTAATCACATAGGTAATAAAGAAGGTTCGACTGGACAAATCTGCAGGCTCTAAAACATAAAACTCACGTTTTTTTCAAGGTTCGTGTAAGCACTTTGAGGTTCTCGCTCTGAATCAGATAAGCTCCGAACTACAACCAGCTATTCTAACTCGATCTGCTGCTCTCTCTACCTATGTATCTTCTGTCTTTATAGCGGCTGGTCAAGATCCTTTCCTTCTGGACAACGGGGCTCTAACCTAGGTTGCTCCAGACAAACTCCCTGTGTGGTCAATCCTCTACTCAGTGGACGATGCTCCGCCCAATTGAGCTTCTCTTCTCCGCTGCTATCTCTGTGTGGCTGGGATGCTAGCTCTCGAACCTAAACATATGGATCTGAAACTGGGTCGAGAACTTCAATGGGGCTGCTTCTTCATCTGGTTCAAAGTTATCAACCGTAACTAGAACTAAGGGCTCTGGATCTATTGGCTAAGATGCTAACTGTGCTCCGGGTGATGCCTATGCCCATGCCTTTTTTATGGATTACGTATCAACGGGAACAGGTATTCCTTGCCCTGATCAGAGGTATGTCAAGGTATGTCGAGTTATGTCGTTGGTTGATTGTTATCGCTATGAGGTGTATGTGGGTGATTGCCTGCTCTGGATCTCGTGTATAGTTCTATCGATCGTACTAATTACGATATATCCGGTATAGTTCTATGTAGCATAGGATGTGATACTTCGGGGGGCTTGTTCTGATCCGAGTGGACTTGCCTCCCATTGTTCTGAGCCTGGCGCATGCTTTTTTATTATACCAGTCTTTCATAATGTCTGCTGCTGATGCTGTAGTGTGGTGCTGGCTGGTCCTGTATGTATGTCTCGATGTCCCTGTCTGCAGTGCCTTCCACTTCACTTACCTTAAGGGTAAGGGTGGAAGTTCACCAGCTGGGACTGATTCTATATGCTCTCCATGTGTTATTCCCAGTGTAATGCTAGCCTATATGCTCGCTTGTCTTATGTATGATGCATGATGTCTTCTGTCTGATGCCCAATGTATGTATGATGGCGCTTTCTTGCTCGTATGATGCCGCTCGCTTACTTGCTGTTATAATGTATGATGCCCGGTGCGTATCATTCTACCATAATAGCAGGAATTGATTCGTTCCTCGCCCTCTCGAGTGCCCATCAATACCAAGCAACAGGAGATGTCTCTCGCCTCATCTGAAAAGTGATCAATCAGAGGTTTTGTTCGGTTTCCCTCTGTAAACAAAATATATATGCGAAGACGTTTATGAATGAGGTTCATCAGTGGGTGAAAAGAGACTCACAAATCAGGAAAGACGCAGTAACTGAGCTCAACAACACATCGGGGAGGGGCGGGGAAGGACATCGAGGATTCAATAAGTCCAGCGATGCTGACCGGGTGATGCATCCGTCCCTTCTTCCAAAGACTCCATCTAGGCTCCATTTGGTATGGTATGGTTGCCGCAGTGCGTGCGTTCGAGAACAGAACCATTATCAGCAAACCATACATAATCGACGATGTCCATTGCTTGATTGGTGACACCGCAATCGGGGGACAGATGAATTCAGTTGGTAGAGAATACTTTCCGTTGTTCCACGTCACTCTCCACGCAGCACGCGCTGAGTTTGGGTCGCTCCAAACCCAAGTAGCTGATTCCAATCAGTAGCGATCATGACATGGAATTAGAAACTTATAAATAACAATCAATTTATAATGAACTCTCTATATTCCTCCCTCCCCGGTATCAATCAAGTGGAACCCAACACCACCGGCACACAATCGAAATGAAAGCTAGTAAGGGGTCGAAGGACATGACTGCGCCTGAGGGAGGCCTAGTAGCATTGCTCGTCATTCAGGGCAGAACACATTGGCTGGCAATTGACTGGTATCCGGCTAAGAGATTCATTCGACTAGCTCAGGTAGACTGATTGGTTATTGGTTGAAGGGTTATACGCTTGAGGCATCCTGAGGTGATTGGCATGAGATTGGTTCGATCCGGTCGGTGCAACATTCCTATCCTATAATGTAATCTAATCTCCTCAATCAATGTAGGAAACTCCATGATCGATCGACAAATAGGCTCTATCGCCAAGGGCTGATACGACTGGCCTCAAACTGTGGGTGCTAATGCTCCGTATCCGGATTCGTAGGCTTTGTGCTTACTGAGATAGATTGATTGGTATCTGGCTAATAGAATCTGCGCTTCTGGTTCTGCTGCCTTTACCGTCTCTGCTATTGCCTCTGCCTTTGCCTCTGCTCCTTCCATCTTCACTGCTGCTTCCACTCGGTAAACTGCTTAGTGTTCTGAAACTGCTAGGTCAACTGGTGAAATGGTTGCTCCTGCCTCTGCTTGGTTTTATGCCTGCATGTGGTCCAGCTGCTGCTGACTCGGATGCTGCTGATCCAATGAGCTAATGATCCAACTGATGAAACCAACCACCGATAGTCACTGGTTCCTCAGAAAATCCTATATTATATCATATTCTATTTCCGATGAAAATAATGACCCGTAGCACGATCTCCTTAACCGATTCATAACCCATTAGGCGAAGAACCACCGGATCATTACTCTTTTTTTGACCGGAATATAATATAATAACAACAGAGGAGGAAATAATTGTTGGTACATTTTAATTGTCACTTGTACTGATCAAGGAAGGGATACTCAGTACTATGGTTTACCTGTACTAATCATGGTCACATCATAGCCCATCATATAAGGTTATTTCACCGATCGATCAAGCGTATAAAACCATAGACCAGCGGATTCTTCTCACCGGTTGACCTGCGCTAATCCAAGCCGCGTAAGGAACCACAGACCAGAGGCATATATATTGAAACCACCGCAGTAACGATAATTTACACCGCTGTACGATCAATGACAACACCATCTCTAGTCACTGGTATCAAGGGAATGAAAGGGAAAGACGAAACGCTGGAGAAGTTCTTTATCACTTCCCATCTCCGCTCCTTACGTCGCTGATCCTACGGCGCCCGGAGACTGCGGTTTAAACTTTTTGTTTTTCCTTGTTGTTGAAGGCTTGAGTAGGCTTATTGGTAAGGCAAAAAGAGAAGGGATAACGAAAGGGGTAAAGGTATCAGCTGGTAAAACCGAGGCCAGTACCATGGAGAAGTCCAATTGGGAAGCCTACCTTGGCTAGTATATACCTTTTTTTCTAGGAGGCCTAAAGAGCAAAGGGCATATACTTATAAGATCGCTGTCTCAATTTAAGCACGACATACCGTGGGTGTGTTCATCATTCCGTCCGCCTTGCCTCTACCCACGCAAAATAAACATATAGCGAGCAAGCTAAGTCCTCCCGCCAGCCGTCTATCCATCCATCCTCGTTTCTATCAGCCCTCGTGCCAAGCTTCCTTCGTCGGGCGGTTCCATTATTTCAATTAAAGGACGGAACGGAAGTGACGGAAAGAGAAAAATGAAGTGACAGAGCAGAAGTAATTAAAATTGAAAGATTCAAAGTGACGGAACAGCTGACCTATATTTATACTTAATAAGTTTGGGCTGGGTCATTTATAGTAAAAAGCTTCGGAAAATTCGGCGTAAGCCGGTCATAGCCAACAAAGGGTTTTCAGTGCCAGGAGGTCGATAGACAGTCTCATTGCCTTAAGGTCGCCAGGAGGTGGTCGCCGAGTTGAAGAAAGGCCGATTAGATGTCGAAGAAAGAACAGTTTAAGGACAAGGAAGGCTTGGATTTATTATACTTTAACCCCGACGTACTAGTGATGCCAGGGTTGTTCAACGTGAATGGGATTGATTGTGAGTGATTTATTAGATTGATTGATAACTTAGTTGGAGAGCGGTACAACACGGACGGACTACAGATCACATAGTTTGGGGTAGGGTGGTCCATAGGGCAGACGATCACAGCCTCACCCACAAAACAATAAGATAGGTTAAGGCCAAACGACTGAGACGACTCACCCACCTTCACCACGCCACGAACAACTTACTGTCTTTGCACGACCTAACCGAGTAAAGGATAAGTGCTTCCTGAATCCACGACTACTCCGTGTGTGCCCCTTATTGCATGGAGGGAGGGAGCACTTGATAAAGCCGCCTACTGGATGAATGGAATAAGTTACAGCCCAGTAGTTTATGACTCGTCGGAACTGCTTTATTTTATAAAGTAGCTACAACCAGACCTGGATACCCAGATATTTTAATATAAGGGCTTGGGCACTTTTAACATTGCTCTTTACACTTCGAATATTGCTATTACCTTGTAAGCCTACAGAATTACTTGAAGTCGCGCAGGAAAGTAATTACCAGTAGCTTATTGTTTAGCTTATTGTTTTGGGAAGGAATGGGCAGCTCGCTCTGGCTAAACTTAATCCCGATCCTATCCTGAATAATTTAGCAATCCACTTAAGGCAAAATAGGCATGTGGAAATATACTTAACATAACAACCCGTAAACCTATTTGATAATGATGGGACCCTTAATCAGCCTATCCCAAGAGCTATTTGGGGCTGGATGCCACCTTTAACTAGTTTAATTACAAGCTACTCGATCTAAGGGTTACAGGTTTGAAGTTGCTCTATATATTCAAGTAATATTATTAATCTGCGTTATCGAACTCGCTTTTTTCATTTTCAAAATGATTATTTCATGCAGGTAAGGTACGGATACGGCAACAACGGCAGCTACAACTGCCCAGGGAGCTCTAACGCTTTACCCCGTGTAAACAGGACAGACGCTTCGAACCTTGCTTTTTCTCAGTCCGCTACAGACAACACTATGACAAGTACCAAGATGACACGTAGCTGATTAGGACACGGCACATGATGAGGACGTATAAGTTCGATCACAAAATTAGCAATGGAGTACGCGATCGATTAGGTACGATGATGTTTTTTACACTATTAGCGATGATGTTATACACGACGATGCTTTGATGATGTTACACGATGCTGCCGGTTCGATGCTTTAGGGCACGATGAGGTTTGGCTGGTTACAAGATGTTAGGTGAGCTTCCATTAGGTTACACAATTAGTAGCAGGGGTCCGCTATGAGGGGATAAAATGAGGATTCCGCGATGCATGTTGAGTTCGATGTTTATTGTAATTGGCGTTGGCAATAAGGGCGTCGGCGAATTGTAATTACAATTTGAAATTAATGATGGAAATGGCGTTGGCAAGAGCAGAAAACGATACAACCTAGGGAGGGGGAGGGGCCTAATCACGGGGCACACTCTGCTACACAAAAATATACACAAAGTAAATTGGCATAATTGCATATATAATACAAGAGCTAAAGAGTAATGCAGAGCGACATCTTCATGCTCACCTGCTGGCTCTATCTTCACGGTTGATTGCTTTCCCAGAGCACAAGTCCCTAGTTGAGCCCGATTCACATTGCACAATTACTACCCCATTCCCCAGTATAGGATACCTTCCCATAGCACAATTACCATAGTTCGATCACATACCACTGCAATACCCCGTGCCCTGGATGGAGATGGTTGTCCGTGTTTGACCAGTTCGACGTGAACAGGAGGTGTTCTATGTGCGTTACCTGTTATAGAGTACCCATGCCCAGGATTCATACAGGAGTCGACGCCAAGAGTCGATGCTTGTACTCCATGTCTTGTACTCTCTCGATGTATTGTACTCAATGGCTTTACTCTATGCCAGTCAGCCTATAGTAGATAAGTACACCCATTGCCGTACCCGTTCAACCCTCACCACATGCCGCATCACCCAACACGCCCGCATTATCCCAGTCTCGTATATTGGTTTGGTTTGGTTGTCTCCCCTAAAAAGGCAATATAAATATCCAAAACCAGCGAATGGCACTGTTTTATTGATTCTTTCCCAAGCGAACTTAGTGCCTTTGATGAATCTGGTAGTCCCTCACAAAGAACCGAAACAAGGAACCTACAGAAGGCAGCTATATACGAACTACCTTGATCTATACACAATACTCTACCTATCTACGAATTACACTAAAACTCTAACCTTGATACCGCTTGAACTTTCATACATGAAGGATATATACGTGAATTAGACGACGTTCTGTGAAATCCAGTCAATACAGACCGGTTCAATCCATTTTTGTAAAGGATATAATAATAAACTACAATGAATCTGCTTTCAATTAATTTTTTGAATGCTTGCCTACACCGGGAAAATACTAACCAAATCTATTGCTTTATGATCGGAATGCTTATTAGTTCGAATGCTTGCAGGAAAGAGATTTATCATTGGCCATCAAGGGATTAGTTGCCTCGAGTGCTTGCTGACTGGATATACGTATTTTATTGTCCTCATTCGTTCCCCTCCCTGCCTAGTAAATAAATATATTAATTAGTGAGAGTGCGCCACCTATTTCTCAGTCCTTTTGTTATCGGTTTAATACCAATTTCACTGGTGCTGGCAAAGAAAGGTTATCCCTGAAGCAGCTTTAGCGGCCTTGGTTGGGATACTTCGATATCCAGACGAATAACGCCTTCTTTATTCCAGGGGATTCCAGGGCGGCTTTAGGTTAGAAGCAGTGATACAGGGTCTAAGTGACGTAGATGGGACGAAGTGGGAGGTTCAAAGTAGAGTGTATTTATCGAGGATGGATTAACCCAGTAATTTGAGGGAAGAGATTCTTAAATAAAGGGATAGCCTCATGGTAATTTGGAAAATGAAAAGATGGCCTTGTCAATGGTAGATTCAACTAACTCTGTTAACCTGGCCTTATATAGAGCAGCTGTAATTGAAATACCTTGCTTCCCCTTTGCTTATTTAATTTACCATCTATTGAACTGGTGGGCATCTATCGCTAGCTGGTGGGCTTAGCAACCGAAACTGGTCAATTCGCTAGTGAAAGCGCTTTAACTATAAAGTTATTCTATGTGAACCTGGCTGGTCTTACTCAGATGGAAACAGGGAGGAGTCTACAGGACACTGTGCAGAGCTAGCTCACTAAGGCAGGCAAGTAAGACCAGGACCTCACCTCAAGAGCCTTTTGAGGGGAATAAAGAAACTAGAAATAGCTACTTCGAGAGAGTAGTATAAAGTATCCTGTACCTGAGCTACGCTCTTTGAAGGGAAGAAATCAAGGGCGAGGATACGCAGTAGTTTTAAGGGAAGCACTTGGTGGTCGGTCGTTCGAAGGCACTGGTCGTTCTTCGAAAGCAAACACTTAATAGGCAGGCGGGGTCGTTCCTCAAAGGTTGAAGCGCACGGACAGACAACAGTCAGTGTTTATAGGGCTGGCTCGAGACACGTACATACAAAAAG
>Ga0224573_1000120_pt1 | contig 10908 bp, 8 predicted proteins | sample CRU1metagenome_FD_189088 | JGI IMG/M metagenome (GOLD analysis project Ga0224573, IMG submission 189088) | Spruce roots microbial communities from Bohemian Forest, Czech Republic - CRU1 | ecosystem: Host-associated > Plants > Roots > Unclassified | place: Czech Republic: South Bohemian Region... | reverse complement strand
GGTTCGGGCTGTTTGGGCTTTACCAGCAACTGTTCGGACGGAATTAGGGACTCATGACGCTAAGCTACCTTATTTTTACGAACCTTACGGTCTATATTGAGTGGCTCGCTATCTATAGGGTTCGTACGGGTGCATGGATACCTCGATCATCGGATCTTTACTAGCGCCCCGACGACCACTTTTATCTCCCGTCTGGCAAAGGCCTGATCTATTTCACCTATACCTGTGGTGGGCGGAGTGAAATCTTTAGCTCCCCATAACACATAACAATAGTAAGTTATACATAGTAATACATATTGTTAAATGGTAGTATCTAGTAAACCCCTGAAAGATCCAATTAGTGGATATTTTATCTACACCGATCCCGGGCTAGGCGATGGTTAGACTCAATCAACTGGATCAAGGGGTTAAGGTACTGGAACCGCGCTAAGGGATACCACCTTTATCCCTGCCCCTGCCTTTGCTGGTGGAACAACTGGGACTGCGACTGGGTCGATAAAGGGAAGTACGCATTCTTCCTTATTTATGATGCGCCCCAACCCTTTGCGTTTGGTGGGAACTACGGAACACAATGAATGAAATGAATGCCAGCTTATCTGCAACCACTGCTACTTAAACTACTGAGTCAACTGCTTCTGTTGCTTGAACAATTGCTGCTCAAAAACTACTGGCTTTGGAACTAAATAAGCACAAATAGAATGTATATAATGGTCAAATGCTTCCACTCATCGGTCAATTAGCTCTGGGTAAACAAAGTAAACTGCTGGTGCTGGATTCACTGCTCGAACTCCAACTGGAGGATAAGTATCTGGCACTTATGCAGGTGAAATAGCTTCTGACTCAACTAGATCAATTGATTTTGGGTCAACTGAATCAGCTACTTCCACCCTTGCTTCTGCTGGATCAACTGGGTAAACAAGTGGTAGTACCTCTGCTATTGCCTCTCCTACTACCAATGTGGGCGGATCAACTGAAATTGGTTCAACTTTCTAAATAGCTAGAACTAGTTCAGATGCTTGCATAGGATGGTCAAAAAGTAGAAAAAGCAAAGTCATCTACACATCGTCGAATTCATACGTTCCCGGTGCATCATCGAAGTGCGAAGAATGCATCGTATAAGAAAAGATATGCTATTTCCCAACCGAGCTGGGACCAACGAATGATCAATTTAAGTGATTCGATCACGACGGTGCATCTCATCTCAGTGCGAAGCATGCATCGTTTATAAGCAAATTAACTGATTTATCTCAGCGCATCGCAGTGATCCAAGTTCGAAACAAATGGTGGTAAGCTCATTACTGAGTGGAGATTCTTAGAATTTACACTTCTTGCACAAATGCCAAAATTGATGTTATTTGAAACAGAGGAACATGAGCGCCTTTTCGTCTCTTTAGTCAGATTTCCAACAGCTTCCATCTCACTTTGTGTTAGGCCTACTAGATCTCTTAACGTCCTCCGATCTGGACATTGAAAGGGATCCCACTTGCGACGCGGTTCACCTTTAGTGGGACATAGAGATCTCGACACGGCTTCATTTGGTTCTGGATCCATTTGGTAAACTGCAAGGTAAACCGTAGGGTAACCTTACTCTCCATCTCGATCTATTGCTGTAAAATGGGGAGGTACGCCGGTACCTATACTGGTCAATAGACTGGAATCGCTAGGGGTGCCTTTTTCGCTTATGGGACTGGGATTGAATCTACTTGGATAACTCGATCAAATACTGGTTTCAAGGCCAACGACTGGAACTTCGCCTGGAATTGGATCATCAATCGGTTCAAGGTAAGCAACTGGAATTGGTGTGACGGGTGCTGAAACTCCTATTTTGTCCACGCTGGTGGCTTTGCTTCTTTAACGTATGCTTCAAACGGGTCTGGGGCTGACTAAGCAATTGGATTTGGATCAAGAACTGCAGGGTCTACCAATGGTGATGCCCTAGCTTTTGCTGCTATCACCTCTGCTGCACAAACTATAACTGGCAGCTTTGCAAGAAGATCTGCTACTGGATGTGCCGCTAATGGTGCTGGGCGCGGTGGTGGTAGGTAAGCTGAAACTAGTACTGTTTCCATCCTGGCATGCCCCTATCCTTGCTTCTTCCTCTGTTCTAACTTCCTTTGCTTCTGCCTATGACGATGCCTTTGCCACTGGATCCAATGAATCAACTACCCCTGCCCTTAGTGCTGCTTTTACTTGGTCTACTACGGTCCATAGTGGGTGTTGCGTTTGCCTTATAGCCTGTCCGGGGTGCTGCATCTTACAATAATTGGTCCTGGGCGTGTCGCACTTTCGATTCTCCGGAGCGTAGCATTTCTATGGTCCGAGGTGCTGTGCTTTATTTATTATTGTCCTATATAAGGGTATAGCGCTTTATATTGATTAGACGATGGATGCTGTGTTTTTGTCCGACCGGCATGACGCTTTATCCAAATAGTTGACCCCTTACATTCTAAGATCTATGGAGTTATGTAACTTACTACTTTATGCACTACTTATCCCTGGCTAGTGACTATATATGAGTCAATACGGTATAAAAGAAGCTGAGTTAGCGTGCCAAAGCACAAGACGGCATATAAGCTTTTTGATCGATTCCTATCCCTATCGGTTGCCTCCCGTTGTATCGATCCATCCTTCCGGGTCTAACTAAACTAAAAAGAGTCTGTAATAACGATCGATGCATGCTCGACCTTCGGGAGAGGGTCCGAAGGAGCCCTCGACATTCCACTCTTTCTCACTCGCTCTATCGACCGACCCTAAACCTCCTCCCTCCTTATGTATGTCGGCCTTCTCCCGCATCGATTCATTTCATTCATATTGTATGCGAAGCGAACAATGCTCCTTATACCTTCTTACTCTCACACTCTGACACTGAACCGCACTTGACACACACTCACTTAGGGACATCACTAAATTACTTTTCTCCCTGGAATGAGATCAGCGAACCAAAGAACTGCCTTCTTCCTTCTTCTACCGCCTATTAGTTAATAATTAATAAATGTTTCTATAACAAACTTGAGGAAGTCGCTCGTATGGAAAATAAGTAATAAAATGTAACAATTACAAACAAACTATTTACTTTAATAAAGATATGGATTGACAATCTTTTCCTTCCTATCGAGCGAGGTAGTTCTTCCAGTCATTATTTATATATGTAATTATGCGTTCATTAATTATATATGTAATTACGCTCTCGGTTCATGAAGGAGATATGTAATTCCGATTTCCATGATCCAAGCCTGAGATCATTCCGGGATGAATTATATATGTAATTATGCGATTTTTCATTATAATAGCGGTTTCAGAACAAGAATAAGTCACACATCGTGTACGCTTTGCTTTGAGGTGGCTTGCCTAGGAGAGTTTCTTTATCAGAGCCATAGAGTCAGTTACTAAAGTCATAGAGTCAGTACTACTCATAGGCTAGTATCAGTCTAACCAATATCTTCCCTCACAATAGGCATAGGCTATTCCCTCTCTAGGCATAGGCTATAATTAACTGCCTCATGAACGATCTGGATATTCACACTGCCTCATGAACGATAGGCTCTTCCCTCTCTCTTCCCTACCAACATAGATTTTCTTTCTTTCCAAGCCGCGTAGCTATGGGCGTAGCTATCATAGCTATCATAGCGGTGCGGTCAAGGACTTGCCTAGGATATTTTCTTTCTTTCCAAGCCCTTGCTATCATAGTCATCGCTCTATTAGTCATCGTAGTCATCGCTCTAATTCACCATTGCTCTTGCTACTCTTCGGGCGACTCGCTACGCTCAACGGACTCTCGCCCTCAAATGCTTCAGTAAAGGACTTGCTATTCTATTTTCTTTCTTGCAAGGAAAGGAATGAGTTAGCCCATCAATAAAGGTGAGTTAGCCCATCAATAATTGCTAGTCCCAGTTATCGCTAGTCCCACCAGTTGGAGTACTTGCCTCATGACTTGCCTTATTACTTGTTCTCGTAAGGAAGCCCTCCCCTTGTTCATGTGCGAGATCAAAGGGTGGAGGACTTGCCTCATGAACGATCTATTCCCTCTCTCTACTACCCCTTCATAGGCGATCTAACCAATTCAGTAGCGGTAACTGATAGGCGATCTCGACTACTCATTTAGGCGATCTCGACTACCCCTCTACTACTAACAATGGCCATGCCTTCATGCGTAGCCTTCATGCGTAGCCTTCATGCACGATCTATTTGCTGAACTCCTTTAACGATCTATTTGCTGAACTCCCTTAACGATCTATTCTCTCTCTGCTGAACAAAGGCAGTTCAAAGGCTCGCTAGTTAGGCAGTGAAAAGGGATAAAGACTAAGTCTCACAAAGACTCAAAGACAGAAGGATATAAAAGACTTAGCATAAGTATTACAAATACTAAAGAGCCATAGAGCCAGTAAAATACCCTTAAAGAAGGAAGAAAAGACAAAGACCGAAGGTCTACACCTTTACCATTATATGATACAAAGGGCGATGATACCATATATTATATCGTACCTCTTTTATAACCTGATCTGAGTGGTAAAAGAAATAAGTCAATTCGGCCATTCCGGGGTTCCAGAATCTTTGTAGGCAACGTAGATCTATAGTGACAGAAATTGCCTGCCGGTAAATACACAGTTGCTCAAGAACCTTCTTTCTGTTCTGGGCTCCGGCCAACCACATGCATCCGCCAAACCAACTATATTAGCCCACATCTATAATCTATATACGTTATTTCGGCTTTGACTTCTATTCTTTAGGAAATATTCTATTTGAAATTGAGAATATTCTATTTTCTATGTGGGTCGAGTCTATTATATATTTATGAACGATTGAGGGCGGGGAGAGGATATTCGCTTAAGTGGTGAGCGCTCTCTACTCTCCTCGTTCTGCCCCAGCAACAAGTAAAATGAATCAATCGAAATTGAATCAATGCCTCCGAGCCATCCATCATATCAGATGAGCGGTTCTGATCGTGAGATGGACTTCACTTCATTTCGTTATGAATTGCCCGGCTCTTTTACAAGGGAGTGGGAACGAAGAAAAGAGAATCCTTAACGTTCCTCCGCTTCCAGACAATCATACAATAACTATAGGCTTTCTTTCATAACTAGAAAATAGAAGAGGACAGGCTCGATAACTAGAAGAGAATGGTAGAGACAATAATCGAGGAAAAGAGTAGGAGATGCGTACATCATTCGTAGGGACTCACTTATGCATTAATTACGGGATTTTCCCATGGCATTACGGGATATAGACAAGGTTCAGGTCACTCATTTATGCGTCGAGATAGAGATCTTAGGTCGAGAGTCCAAACGGAATCGTTCGTGTATTTGTTCCTACCTAGCTCCATTTATGTATGCGACAGCGAGATGATAAATGCCTCTTCTATGCAAACGCCTACCTCTATGTTCGCTTGACCTGACCTATTGATTGGGACATTGATTGGTGATTGGGAGACATCTCGACCTATTGATTGGTACATTACCTCTAGACCTATTGATTGGTGATTGGGAGAGGTCATTAATAGGGAGAGGGGAAGAAATATAGGAGTACTTGAGCTCTGCTCAGGTAGGTAAAGAAAGAAGCCCCTTTCTCATTCTTTTTCACCCGGCTCTTCCCGAGATCACTGCTAACCGGTCCCATAAACATCTCTTCTTAGATTTGGATTGGAGTAGCTCTGAACTGCCTGCCTATGAGTTTAGTTCTCTCTCGTATTCATTCGTAGAGAGCCTCATGAAACAAACCTATCCATGGTTCTACCGCTCCCTAATGTATGTCTAGCTCGACCTATCGATGCGTATTCTAATTACTGGGATCCGCAAGAGTATCCTGGTCTTACGCATAGCTCAGTAAGATCAGGACCTGAGCTATAAGGGTAAGGTTATCCCTTACCAGAAGAGCTTGCACTTTATCAAACAAAAGAGTTGTGTCTTCTCTTTCTTATCTCTTCTTCTCTTTCTTATCTCTCTAGTTACTTTATTATACGTAATTACATATATAATAATACATGACGTTCATAATAAATGGTTAAATCATAAAGAGTGGACAGATACGCTCGGAGTCGAACCGAAACAAAGCTAGCAGGCCAGCTAGCGTCTCTCAGGAAAGTCACCAGGTTTTTAATTGTCAATCAGGTCGAAGTCAACCCGAAACTAAGAAAGCAATCCGGCTTTCGTCTCTCACACTCTTACTTTGCACTTCCAAAGGGCCTGGTCGACAATGGTATTCGAAATGAAACTTGAATTTGAAATGTGCTCCTTCGCTCGTCTGGCCACTCCGGCTCAGCAGAGTTTTTTGCTTTTTGAAAAAGCATCCGGTTCCCTTTCGAGATTTATAAATTACCAATCTTTCCTTCCCTTAACAGGCAAGCGGCCTTACGGCACCTTACGCGATCTTCTCTTTATGATCTAACTATCATCCAAGAGTAAGAGTAGAGTGTCTAGTTACAGCTTATCTTCGCCTGGTTCCATGCATGCACAGAGCCAGGTAGGCAGACACAGGTTACTCAGATCCGGATCGATATTGAGTTCCATAGTCCATAAAATCCCTTCCTCAAACAACTTCACCACACGCCCTACTTGCATGGCATGGATTTTGGGAGGAAGGACCTGCGAAAGCCTACAGGATTACTTTATGTTGGACAGGTTGGACAGATACCTACCTTTTGTGGGATCGTCAGAACTGCCTTCTTTTATTAAATACAATCAGACTCCAGATCTTTTTTGTATGAGCTTGGGTCGGTTAGCACTTAGACCTATTACCTTTTCTCATCGTGCGTGGGAACTTTAATCAACCAACAACCTTTCATCAACCATTGATAGACCGGCTGACCTTAACTTTGATATTGGACAGGCTTGCTTAGTGGGTGCGTGCGTGGGCACAGCATTGCTACCTTTACTCTACTCCCATTTTCTCAAGAGCTCACTGTTCAACCCACCTGCTTCAACAACCTATATTTACTCCTTACCTAACTTAAGAATGCCCCAAACTTACGACGTTGTACGAGCTTCCAAACTATCACTTGCCTTTATCCAATGCTTTGTGGAGGGGGGTAGGCATTATTTGGCTGCCTGCCTACTCGCATTCATGTGAGTGCGACCTACCAACATAACTTTTGTCTTGATAGACTAGCTCCATTACCTGCTGAACTTAGATAGAAGACTTACAGCATTGGATTGGATGAAGGGCTATAGAGTAGACATAGAAAAAGCACCGGTGTACGGGCTTCATACAGCATTACCAGCCTTACATAACACTGAATTCATCCATCTCCGGGGCGTATTACCTATTGTTCTCGCCGAGGTGGATACGATTCATCAATTAGAAGCCACTGCATCGCTAAGAATAGACCTACCTTCCTTTATTTTTATGTCTCTTATAGTTACCTTAAGACCTATAATTCCCTATAATGCTTTAATCATCCATGCTTTGTTGCTACTGCACTAGACTTATCTTATCGGGCTGGGAGGGGCAGTCCCTCCCGACTAAGCAATTAATTGAGCAAGTGGTATATGGAGAAAGGTCTAGGTATTATGGTGAGTAAGGAGGTATTGTGGAAAGGCAGTAAGAAAGAAAGGGTAAGGTTGGTTGATCCATCCGTTCCTGAGAAGAGAAGGTCTGTAAGTACCGACTAAGCGATTAATGAAGTTCGTGGTATAGGGAGACAAGGTCTAGTTATTCAGGTGGGTAACTATGCAGGTGGGGTAGCAGGGACTAACATGAAAGTTAAGGTAGGGAGGGATCTCCTAGCAATGGAGTCTGGCTGGGTCAATGCTGACTGGGCATCCATCCCATCCATGAATCTCCTTCCTGGCAATGCTTGCTGTCTGAATTAATTAATGGTATCTGGCTGGCTGGGTTGTTAATCCCGTCCCGACAAGAGGCACGGAAGTGGTACCAATGATTCATGAGGGAAGTGATATAGTTCGAACATGTCTAGGTCTTGCAGAAGTGGGTAAAGAGTAGTTGGTAAACCAAAGGAAGGTAGGGGGTTAATAGACTACTAGTGCCTACCCATAAAGCATTCCTGGCTTCATCAATGGATTGGTTAGGGGGAGCACTCCATAAACTAGGGTGAAGGGAGTAAGAAAGTAAGGGTAAGCTAGTTATCCCGTCCGGAATATATAAGTACCCGAGCACTAAGCTATTAATTAAGTGTATGGGGAGGTCTATCTATTCAGGTGGGTAAAGAGGTTGTGTGTAACCAAGGTAGGGGGTTGTTGTTAATAGTAGGCTACCCTTCCTCGTATTCCTGGCTTAATTAAGTGTTGTTGGGCATAATTCCATCGACTAGGTTGAAGGCAGTAGTAAGTAAAGGTCATCTGATCCCGAGTCTGTTTATAGTTGTACCTCCTAAGCATTCATGAAAGTGGTCTAGGGTTAACAGGTCTAGGTCTTCAAGGTGGGTAGGTCTATTCCTTGCAGTAGGTTATTCTAATTGAAGAAGAGTAAAGGCTCGGCCGGACCAGAAGGTAATACGTGGTACCAAGAAGAATTCATAAGGCAAGTTAGGGTAAAGAGTAAATATTCTAGTGCTGATACCCCCGATTCCTAGCGGAATAAAGTGTTGTTGGGTGCAGGCAGCACTCAATAAGGTGAGGTGAAGGCATAAGTAAAGGTAAGGTTGATCCATCCAGTGCTGATAAGAGAAGTTCATGGGTAGGGCATCACTCCATCTCCTCTCCTAGGGTGAAGGGAATAATCAAGTCAGGGGTTGGTGGATCCCGTCCATAAAGGGCAGTACCCGCTCCAAGCACAAAGGGATTAATTCATCAAGTGTCTAGGGCAGGTCTAGGTCTTCCGGTGGGTTGTGTGGTACCAAGGGAATAAGGGTAAAGGTTTAATAGAAGCTTCCCCTACTGAGATTATTCCTGGCTGAATCAAAGGGTTGGACATAACTCCATATCCTAGGGTGAAGGCAGTAAGTGAAAGTGTGGTAGAACAGGTGGATAGATGCACTCCCTTCAGTAAAGGGAAAGTCAGCGGCAGAGTAAGCAGCAGCTACCGATTGAATCCTGTGTGCCGTATGCCAACCCGTCCAACAGCTAATATATGGGAAGCCCCGTCCGTGTTCGTTCAATGCAGTCAGTAAGTATGGGGCAAGGTTATAAAAGTCGTAAGATTGGTAAGGTGGGTAGTTGTTAAAAGTAAAAAGGGTAAAGGGAGGCTGGTGAGTCAAGGTTAATAGTTGTCGGTTCTAAGTGTGGACGTCGCACGCTTCTTTCTCGATGGTGGACTTCGGTTTGGATGGAAAGGGATACAGATGGTGGACGTACTTTATTTCTTTCTTTACAGGCACGCTTAAGTAAGGTGCTGAAATAGATCTGATCTACCTACCTACATTCATTCGCTGCGCTACCTACGCTCGCAGTTGGCTTACTTTACTTACCGTAAAACTTCGCTTTGGGTCGCGTCCCGTTACTTGCAACATCCCTCCCTCCTCGAGATTTAGCTAGCTCGTTTATCCTACTAAGACCAGATTTTACGAATAGGTTGTTTTCCGCTACTTGGACTAGCCTGGTTTGGTCCTAACCTTGTTATTATTCCCAGGAATAACTATCCCAAGAGATATTGATTCTTCCACGGGATGACGAAATCAGCAGGAATGCATGCATATTGCATATAAAAGAATATGATGATATCTATTCTTCGGAACGATATCTATTCTTTCTCAGGAGCGGAATCATTGCTCGGGCCTCGACCTCCTATCGTCGGCTCGCTTACGCTCACCCCTCTACCTCCTACCCTCGTTCATGCTTCGGTCGACCCTCTCATTGCCGAAGGCAAACAGGACAGGGTATGGGTGCGGTCTCATTCATCGACCTTTAGGACCTTTATGCACCTATGGATTGGTGTAACGGTGCCTTTACTTTAGGCGCTTGACTGAACAACCACAGAGTAATGCGCTCGATCGGCCTCTCTCACTCGTAATTCACCTATTGATTGATGTGGCTTCATTGATCATCCAACAAAAGCTCTAGGTCGAGTAAATTACCTCGACTTCCTCTCCCTCGACCTGCTCAACCCCCTAACGTTGGTTGAGGGAGGGAATTACCCTCCTCACGCTTAAGATTTCCAAAAGCGATAAATTCAATTCCTTCCCAAGTATTCATCCGGCTTAAGATTTGAAAGCGAGCAATTCAAACGAGAATATTAGGGCCTTTAAAAAACCTCTTTCATGCTTGGTCGACTTAACCTACTACAATAGATGTAACGGTAGGCGTAGCGGTGCCGAGTGAAACCACCTCGTTTAATGCTCCTTCCCACCTCGATTTATTACCCTAGCTGATCCACTCATTTCTGATAATGCCTACTACTAGACTATATAAGTTGAGAACGCTTATAACTTGGGATGCCCACCTGGAACTTCTCGCGCATTCTTACTGTTCTCGCGCATTCTTACTGTTCTCGCGCATTCTTACTGTTCTCGCGCATTCTTAATCAATAGCCAAAAAAGAGAACCCTTGACTCTCGGTTCTGTGGCAGAAGGACACACACTGTTGCAAGCTGACTAAGGGCCCCCTTGCAGTTTGGGGAGGAAAGGGGCACCCAACCCAAGCTTTGGAAGGATTGACGGACCTTGCCTAGCGGGTTGTCCCTGACCTTGACTCTCCTTGCCTAGCAGGTTGTCCCTCACCTTTCAAACTGGGTCTAACACTGTCGTCCAATCCAACTGGGGGTTAGCCTAACACCGGGTAGCTCATCAAACTGGGACTGCTACCTGAACCAATAGCTCACGAACCCAAGCAAGTTTTTATCATCCAAGCTAGTTGTTCTAATAGCTCCATAACCCAAGAGCAAGAGGTATCAGAAGTGAAGTGACCGAACCCCATGTAGCCTAATCAAACAGGGTTACCCTCACTAAGTTGTCTATTCAAACTGGGTCTAACACTGGGTAATCCAAGGTAAGGGATTTATATTTTATTAGGAAGAATACCT
>Ga0224573_1000119_pt1 | contig 10938 bp, 11 predicted proteins | sample CRU1metagenome_FD_189088 | JGI IMG/M metagenome (GOLD analysis project Ga0224573, IMG submission 189088) | Spruce roots microbial communities from Bohemian Forest, Czech Republic - CRU1 | ecosystem: Host-associated > Plants > Roots > Unclassified | place: Czech Republic: South Bohemian Region... | reverse complement strand
AGAAGGAGGCCAGATTGTGACTTTTAGACAGTTGGTCAGGGAAGCCTTCAGTATGCCTTGCTTATCCGTAAGTCTGTTCAGTTGGGCTAAAGCTTGATCAAAGGTCATTAATTATAATTCATCTCATTAGAATGACTCTACTTGTAGTTCATCTGACTCTACATGTAGTCCATCTGATAAACAACCTTATTCCTAATGTCGATCAAGTGGGAAAGGAAGGAACTCAAACAAGTCATTCTCCAGGGAACATTCAAGGTCAACATTCTTGCTAAGGTAAGGAAAGGAAAAGCCATTGACCAAACAACAAAACAACCAAAGGTGAGCATTCTCCAAGGTAAAGGGTAAGATTCTCCAAGGTAAAGGGAAGGGAGCTCGGGTGCTATCTGCCTTAAGACGAATGACGAAAGCAACTCGGAAGCAAGGCAAGCAAAGGACGAATGACAAAGCAAGGCAAGCTAAGGGAAGGAATGGTGGGTAGACCAAGGTAAGGGATTCAATGAAAGAAGGAAGAAAACCCATAGTTAAACAAGATCAACTTAGTAAACTAGTGCTTATGGTTCTTATCCAACCAGTCCTTAAGCTATTGGGTATACTAGTGGCTATTCTACTGTGCTGGTGCTGGATCACGATCTTAAACGACAGAACCAACTGCTTAGTAAACTGCTGGATCTACTTCTGTTTCATATACGTATCGATCTTTAGTTAGAAGAATAACGTACAAGCTAGACATTCTCATCATCAAGGAGCTTCTCAGTCTATTCAATCTGTAGTGAAAAGAGTAACGTAACCGCCTAGGTAGGCATTGACTTATATCACAGGTGTACACACTGCCCTCTTTATCGGGTAAGCTAGCTTGTTATTCTCAGGAGCATAAATGGGCCAAGGAGATCGATCAATAGGTTGACTAGTATATACGGTAGGTAGGGCGGGCCACTTTCCACTTCCACTATGGCACACTCATCTCTTCCTTCCACGTGCTAAATAGGTACGGTTATTCTTTGTTGTTGTTGTTGTTGTTTGTAGCAGCTAGGACTTCATGGGCCTTCAATCACCAGGTGTGCTATTAATTACATATAGTATTATGGTATATAAGGCTCAATAGGACCTACGCAAAGAATACACGCTAGGAGATCTTAAGGTAAAGCGTTCAGTATCAAGAGATAGGTAAGCATAGTAAGTGGGACCGGTGGAATAAATAGGTGGGGGAGGTTCATCACGATCTCTGGTTCGACTTGGTTGGATCTCTGGTTGGTCTTGCACGATAACTAGTTAGGTTGGAGAAGCCATAGCCCGTTAAGGATCGTAACCGAGCTAACACTACTGGTAGAGTTCAAACCTAACTCCTATACGAGCTAGAAAATAACAAAAAGCATAAAAGCCAGCACCTCGCTTAGTAACCTTTGCTATGACCTGATGAATAAGCTTCTTTTGCTATTTTGACCGGGAGAACAGAGAAACAGAGACAAACACGAAACAACGCGCCTAAGAAAGGACTGAAACCACTTAAGATCCGACGTAGGGAGGAACATTGGATTACAGCGAGCCAAAAAAGCGTTCCCTGGACCCAACACGACAGAGATAACCACGATCTTACGAAGTTATGGACTTCAACGAATAGCTTAGACTCCAGCTCAGTCATGCACCGCTCCGAAGGAATAACCGATGTGTCAGACAGGAGGGACAACGAAAGAACGCATGGCCCTACTTAGTGAGCTAAGGGTAAGGGACCGGAGATGTAGATATCCATAAATGCCAAGTGAAGCAAGCGGAAGAAAGGATGGAGCTATGCCTAGTGTACCCCAGAGTTAAGCTACCCAATAAAGAGTCCCCATCATGGAATCACATCTTACCATCCGACACTCTCCTATCGTATGAAACCTTTGCATGCCAACAAACTAGACTACCAAGACTACCATATTGTATGAGGGCTAGAAAGCACGAACCAAGCATAACTAGATGATCTCACTAGCGTAGGTGGGACCACGACACTTAATACCGAGACGGAGAACCTGGACTACTGAACGTATGGGACTCGGAGGTTTAGCGCTCTTCGTCATTGGGGACAAGATTCAGATGCAGGTCGAGATGCAGATTAAGCACTATAACCTTGCTAAGCATCCATTTCAGTTCCATAGCCATAGCCTTGTGTAGTTCCAGCTGATCCAGTCGATTCATAAGTTGAAAGCCATCACCTCGTGTCGCCACCTACAAAGCCTTATGCATACCTTTCAGATCCAAACCCCTACCAGATGCAGCAAATCCACCAACAGCAGAGATGGTAGCTAAAGATCGAGATAGAGATCCAATGGTTGCTAACCGAGCCCTGCAGCTAAGGCAGTCGCAGGAGAAGCGTTGAAGAAGCAGTAGTTTAAGCCATTGATCCAGTCGTTGATCCTGCAGCTTATCCAGTCGAATAAGCACCTAGGACAAAGGTAGATACAGAGCCATAGGCAGACCTTCGTGATCGATAGCGAGATCCAGTTTACCCATAAGCAAGGACAGGTACACCAGTTGATCCAATAGCGTAGGCGGCATAGCCTGTGGTTTACCCATCACCATCTTATGCAAGGGCGGAGGTAGCAGAAGTAGCAAAGGCAGGTACATCATAAGTAGATACGAAGCAGCAGATCCTATAGAGAAAAAGACAAAGCCCGGGGCAGATCCAGACGCGTACCTAGGCGGCGCAGCATCCCTTCGAGTTGGCCATCCCCTTCTACTGCCAGATTAATACCTTAGTGATCGATAGGGAGAATCGGATGTTCCAGACCGAGACCCCGCCATAAGCAAGCCCATTGCCAGCTAAGCCAAGCCATGCTACCCACCACCCTTAGCCAATGATCCAGTTGCTTCTACTATGCAGTCTATGCAGTTGGTTCTGTTGCTTCAGTAGAAGAGCCAGCAGCATAGCCAGTTCCTGGGCCAGCAGCATAATCACTTATGTAAGCAAGTGATAAGAGTAACATGAGTACTGTAATACTAGATACTTACTACATAGGATATGGAATCACCTTATCTGTAACATGAATCTTGTTTCCATCATTACAAGCATAAGTATTACCCTATTCAATAAGCATGATAAGCTCTTGTTTAAGCTGATACAACATAACACAATGTACAGTGCTAAGCTGTAACACTAATGGTAGTTATAAGCACTATTAAGGGTATTACTACTATGATCAAAGCAAGTAGAACATGAATACAGCAGGTATGTATGTGAGACACGATACACCTTATTAGGATAAGAGCTAGTATTGAGTGCAAGTAAGGTAATCAAGCGTATTCGTACTAACCAATTAGCATGCTATGTTATCAGTAACTCCTAATCAATTGATTACGTAAAGAGCTGTTGTTATACTAGTAATGAACAGACCATTGCAAGGATACGTCATATCTATAATAAGTATGATGTAAGGCTAATGAAGCTTAGTAACAAGCTTAAGAACAGTGATTAACAAGACTGTAATCAAAGCAATATGAGCTTGCTTAGTTAGCTTGAATAAGCTGTAAGTGATACCACTAAGAGTTATGGATTCCAAGCTGTTACAGTCTAGTCATTGTGTTTAGTTTAAGCATTTGTATTACACTAATATGAGCTCTATAACATAGCTTGTATTCAAGCAAGTATGGGCAAAGGGTAATCATACTAGTATCATTACGTTTAATGAAGGGTCCATGTTTCTTCTATCATTACTGAGGGAATAATCGTGATGTTATAACTCATATGGGATTAGAGCTCTAGTCATATCTTACACTTTACTCGAGTCTAATACAGGTCCATATAAGCTTACAACCTATTGGATACAGGAGTATGTATTCTCGTAATCGATTACACATAGCTAATACTGGTAAAATAGTATGCGTTTCCTTTATCGAATGGGCTATGCCATATCTTACAATGGTTGAAACATGGGTAATAAGCATAATCAATACATGTGTGTAAACAGCTTAGGTATTAGCTTAATAGTAAGTATAGGAACGGGAATAACTATCTACTTTCCGGGCTCGCTCGGGGGTATAAAAGGCGAAACTGGCAATATCTCCTTGGCCTTTATTATCGGCAGAATAGTACCCTGTTTTCTATTCGGCATAGTACTTTTTATTCTTCCCAACTCTTTTTTTAGGGGAAGAAATCAATTGAATAAGTCCCATTCGAACTCGTAAAGCCAGCCAATAAGCCCCTTCAATATTGAAATAAAGAAGTTTCATCGAATTCCACCGCTAAATAAATAAAGAATTAACCCGCCATCCATCCATATCGGAGATAAAACATAACTCCATAGATCTTGCCCCTGCCTTTACTGTCCTTGTCCTAGCTTATGCCTTTGCTGCTATTACTGATGCTGGTAGTGGATAAGCTGGATAAGCCACCACTGTATCTTTAGTATATGGATCATCCGGAACATTGGACTCTTTATCCCTATAATATTTATCCCTATCACGATCTATCACGATCTCGCTCTCTACCAGGATCTTGCTCTCTATAGTATGGATATGATATGGATGGGTCTTTATCTCTAGCATCAGTAACTGGGTCTCGATCTCGTACTGAAACTAGGATGGGTGCATTATATAATGAAGCAAATGCGCATTTCTACCACTAATATATCGCTCAGGGCTGCTGTTGAGTCAACCACTTAATCTATTGCTTAATATACTGAGTCAACTAGTGAAACGGATGAAGCTACTGCTGCTATTGGTGCTGCTTCTGCTGCTTACGGGTCTCAATATGGCTTACGAAGGTATGGATTTCGGTAACGAAGGTATGGATATGGGTATAGATCTGGGACGGGTGAATCTGGACCTTTAACCGTGCGAAGGAATGCCCTACTATATCTATAAGGCATATGTAACTGAGCGAAGGAAGGAAGCTAGGACGGGATAAGCTATAAGGAAGGAAGCTAGGACTAGTGGGTATGGATCAACCGGATCAACAGAATATGGGACTGATACAGGAGTGGGACCTAGGTATGGGACTCGATCTGTTCTATCAATGGCCTATGCCTGGCCTTTACCTCTGCTTACTTTGTCTTTGCTACGGATGCTGGCTTTGCTTCTGGTGTATCTGTATCTCTATCTAGACCTGGGTCTCGATCTATAAACTCTGAATCTTCAGCGTCTTTAGATAATAATAAATAAGTAGCACGAAAATAATAATCTCCTTCATCCATACCTAGCAGAGGTCCTGCCGGCCACCTGTGATAACCTTTACGATTCATACGGCACGAGCTAGCGCTATCTGTTACGCACTTTCCATCCATCGGGCATTCTCCATCTCCGGGTGAACTCCGACCTGCGAGGCCCCTTCATTCACTTGTAGGGTCGAGGCAATTACCCCAGCTGCTTCTGCTCGCGATCCATATACGTCATTCCCCGGTCCATCGCTGGTGGTAGTGAAATGGCCACTGGCTCTAGGCCAAATGCTATTGCTGGTACTGGTAGATCAACTGCTGAACCAACGACTAGCGTTGATGGTGCTACTGGTGTTGCTGGTGGTGCTACTGGATAAACAACAGCTTAACCAACTGAATCAACAAAACCAACTGCTGCAATGGTATCTGGGTCTGGGTCTCGATATGGATCTGGATCTTCACCTGGAACATCTGGAACTAGCTATGCTACTAGCTCTGCTGCGTATGGAACTGCTCGTGCTGCTTCTACAGAATATACTGAACTAACTGTAGAACCAACTGAAGAACCATATGAATCACCAGAAGGTGGTGGTTACCCCTCCGCCTTAGGTGGTGGTTATGGGTCTGCCTTTGTTACCTTTGCTACTGGCTCTGTTCCTATCTTTGCTTCTCCTGCTTATGGGTCTCGATCAAGAACATAATCTCGCTAACGAACATCAGAATCTGGGTCTCGATCAATAACATCAAAAGCTGGATCTATTGAAGGATCTATAACTGCTAGCTGTGATGCTGCTTGCTTAGATGCTTATGTTAGTGATGATGCCTCGTAGGCTGTGGGTGGATTGAACTAAATTGCTTCTTCGACGGGTGTTTTAACAGTCATTGGAACAGGGATAGACTCCGGGCGAGGTAATGGCTCTTGTTCTCATGAAAGGAATCCGGGGCGGGGGCAACTAGAGAATCTGAAATGGGCTATCGATCTTGCTTTTGAACTGTCACTTAGACTAATGCTTTCCCCGCCTCTCCTACCGCCGAAAAGCTTCATGTCCATATTAGTTTAGTCTCCGAAGTATAGGTAGAACGTTTCCCCCGTCCCGAGGAATGGTTTAGACTTAGATGGGATCGGATGGGGTGGGGCCCCGCTCCGCTGCTATGTGCCTAGGAAAAACCACCTTTAGATCTAGATTAGAGACCTTTACCAATGATGGGAGATATATTGGTCTGAAGAGGGAAGAACGGGACATGATGGGAGGGATCTTAGCTCATTATATGAATGTCAAACAACTATGAAAGGTAGAGCTTGTGAAAAGAAAGGAATGGTTAGGTAAAAGAATGGAACCCCTCCCGCCTATGGAATTAATTTCAGATGTGCTTGTCCGTCGAAGTGAGGCATGATAGAAACGACCAAACCTTATCTACGTATAATAGAAAAAACCCCTCTCGCCACTCCTTCTCTATTCCACCGATAAAACGCCCGACGCGAGGACCAATGATCCAGATAAAAGACAAAGGGATTTCACAATCGCAATTGTTGCCTCCCCTGCCTTTGTCTTTGCTGCCTGTGCCTCTCCTGTTGCTTCTGCTCCTTCCTCTGCTTCTGTTGCTGGGTTTCGCTCTTGAACCGGGTCTAAAAGTATCGATGTGCTGGATCTTCACCTCCTAGAGCCGGAACTTCTGCTGGCTAAGGAGATGTCACTAAGGACGAGGGTCCTATAGCATTTGGTCCCGTAGGGTATTGTCCTGTAGGGTCTTATTCTGGGTCTCGATCCCTAAATTAATACTCTTGCTTTCGATCACTAAAATACCTATCACGATCTTGATCACGAAACTAAGAATCTCTACCATGAGCATCATACTATGAAGAAATACCAAAGCCAGCAGATGCGAAGCCAAAGCCAAATAGTGCCGGTAGTGAAGAACAAATTCTCTAGGAGTATTTGAAGTTACCGCTCCAAGAGTCTTTCCTTCCGAGAAAGAGAATTTCCATTAGTCCTAGAGTGCCTGTCCAACGGGCTCCGTTAGTCTTTTATGGATATATCCTTTAGATATATCCTTTTATGACCCTTTAGTCTTTTGATATAATTTATGGTTAATTCTTTGGAATTATTTCATCGATATACTTTGCTTTGCTAAGGGGGTTCTTTCCTTTAGTAAGCTAAGGGAGTCCTTCTTTTGAGATACTTTAGGGAGTTCTTTCCTAGGGAGTTCTTTCCTTATAGTTAAGTCTTTTAAGTCTTTCCTTGCTCTTGAAAGTAATCTCCATAGAATTGAATTGGGGGGAGAAGCATGAGGCCCTGCGGGGCTAGAGAGGCCCTGCGGGGCTTGGCCCACTTGAGAAAGAAAAGAGGCCCTGCGGGGCAATCGGTCTGGTCTCGGCCTCCCCAATCACACTCGTCAGAAGCTGCTCGATCTCTCAGAAGCTGCCCGATCTAAGCCCGCAGGTTTAGGGTGATTTCCTTCCATACAGTTAGGGGAAAGAAAGGATATTTCTTTTTTTTCTTTCACGGTTAAGGATTGATAGTAGATTCGCTTCTCCACAAGGACCCTCTTAACTATGCCAAGATCTCCGTTCCGCATCTCCGTTAACTCCGCCAAGCATCTCCGTTGCCTCCGTTTTACGGAGTGAAAAAAGCCTATTTTCCTCCGTCAAGCATCTCCGTTTCCTCCGTTTGATAGCCTCCATCAGGGTCTGCCGGTTCGGCAAGGTTCTACCAGAATTGGTTACGGCGATCAGATAACGAAGTACTTTATTCTGCCCTAGGCGAAGTAAAAAAGTGTTTTCATGGCTCTTTCTTATACGAGTTTTCATGGCCCTTTCTTATATGCAAATAAATCAGAATATCTCCGACATAAAAAAGGCCAAGGAAGCTAAAGCGGACCCATCTATCGAACCTATATCTCAATACGTAAGTATACACTAATTGTATTAATAGTGCCTGTAGGGGAGGGTTTTTCCCTCCTCCCACCAGATCGTACGCACAGAGAGGTTTAGTTTGAGTGAAAGTGATTGGTTAGAAAGATTAGTGGATAGATGGTTATTTGGAAGTGGTAGTGGTGCGGGGATGGTTATATGTGTATTTGCACTAGTATTTTTTAGTGGTAGTTCAAGTAGCAGTTCAAGTTCGAGTATTGGAAGTAAGGTTACACAGTAGTAGCGGTTACACAGCATGGTTAGCAATGGGGTTAGCGATTAGCGATGGATAGATAGCTTGGCAGGTTAGTTAGCCAGCGAGAGTATGTTTCGGTTAGACCCTTTGTTCGTGGACCATTGTTCGTTTATACCATTTGTTCATGGACCATTGGTAGACAAGACGAGGTTCAGCTTCGCGATGGTATGGTTCACGCACGAGGTTCAGCTTCGCGATGGTATGGTTCACGATCAATTGGTTCAGTTGAAACAGCTTGTGTTGGACCATTTTTTATTGGACAATTGGTAGACGAGGTTCAGGTTCGAATGGGTCTGGTTCGGTAACAGCTTCAACCAGACCAATTGCTTGTCAATATGGTTCGGTCACTCGCTCTGACAGATTATCAGCCCAACAACTAGCTAGCGAGAGTACGAGTCAAACTGATTATAACTGACCAACAAGCTTCGGTCCTTATACCTGCCTGAACTACTAGCTTGGACAGGTTAGTCCCAGTGAAAGTATCATTCCCAGGAAGTAGCAGTACGAGGTTGTTGACCAGCCCAGCTAGCGAGGTAGGTTTCGGGATAATCACAGTAGGAGGTAGGTTAGCTTGGATTTTTTCATAAGCATCCGATAATGGCGGTTTGAAACCCTAGATTCGGTGATCAATTTCTAGAGACTATTGGTTCAGTTCGCTATTGCTGGGGTTCGGTAACAGCATAAACCTGACAGTAGGGTTCGGTAACAGCTTATAAGCCCAACCTAGCGAGGATCCAGCGCAATAGCAGCACGAGTCACGGTTCACAGCTTATCAGCCCAACAACCAGCTATCGAGGTGACCAGCCTATAGTTCAGAGGATGCCCATCTCTTTCTCATAGGCAGTAGAATAAAGAAAGAGGTAGGGTAGGTATGCTCACCTCTTTTTCTTTTCTTATTCGCGGGAAGACTGACCAGCCCAAGAACAAGCTGCGGTAGGGAGGAAAACCAGCCCGACAACCGGCGTAAGGGATTATAACCAGCCTAATAGCAGCATGAGTCACGGGTGACAGGACAGATGATCAGCCGAACAACTATCACGAGGATCCGGCCCAATAGCAGCACGAGAGAAGATAACAAGCCCGCAGACTAGCAGCGATAGGGATTCTCAGCCCAGATACATTGGCAACAGTGAATAGCTCACTTCGTTCGGCAACAACCAGTATCCATCACTTCGTTAAGCAAGCGTAAGTCTAACTAATGATCGTAGTACAGGTAACAGTGATGCAGCCACCAAGATGTACAGGAGCTATTATGAGCGGCCACCAATCAAGAGCTCCTGGCATGAGGTGATAAAGGTGAATTCGTCTCTTTCATTGGCTAAGGGTAATCCCGGTCACATTCATTCCTAATCTATGCATGTAAGTATCCTCCGTGTTTGGGTGAGACTAATAATCGTACAGGTAGCTGTGAAGCGGCCACAAAGATGTACGCTGCTATTAAGAGCCGGCACCTGGCTCGCCCGGCAACAGTCTTTCTCTGTATCTTTATCTAAGCGAGCATGTATAGGAGCTCTCTCTTTCTCTTTATGTATCTCATTATGTTTTTACAGGTAACTCAGATGCCAAAAATGTAAAGTATAAATGATGAGCCGTAACCTAACCCAGTTAATCCTGGCTACTGTTAATCCTGGCTACTGAGTGTATTAGCATAGGTAAGGTGGGCGACAAAGCATGTATAGCAGCCGCATTTGGCTAACAACCCGTCTTGGCCAAGGTGTTTGCCAGTATCATTGGGCTACTTCCTTATCTAAGCGAGCATCCATGTATAGTAGCTCAAGGATTAGACCGTCTAATGGTGCAGTGAGCATCCAGCCAGGGACTAACCTAATCTGGTCCAGCTATGATGTGGAGCCGCCACCAATATTGTAAAGGTTCAGGTTGATCCCGGCGAGCAACAACTCGTAAAGGGAATGGCCTCCTTCCTACTCTTAATCGTCCAGGGAGCTCTTATCCATCCATAAACTATATCGTACTTGCTCTTAAGGAGCCGGCACTTATAGATACTTGGTTGAGGTGGGTAAATCCGTTTCTTTGGCTAACGGTAATTTCCTTATCTAAGCATGCATAAGTAGAGACTGTAGTGTGCCCTACGGTGGCTTAGTCAGGGCAACGTGGTGTTGGGAAGCCGCTAATGGGAGCCTCAATGCCCCAAGGTACGAACCCCGCTGCTAGTGCAAGCGGAAGAAGGGTTGAGGAGGCGCAAAACCAAGCTTGGGAGCTATGTATTCCCAGGGAAGTAATATCACCCCAAGAGTAGAACGAGTAAGGAGGTTAAGGGAACTCCTATATTAACTAAAATAGATCCGGTACCAACTGTCAGGGTTAAGCGCTCTCCTCTAAGGGTGAACCTATATCCGGTCAGTCAAGAGAGAAGTTGTTGTATGCCTCACCCATAAAAGCGCCAAGGTGAAGGTTAGGGGCAACCCGGCTAGCGCAAACACCAACGAGAGGAGATGGGTATAGGGAGCCGTCCAAGGAAGGCAGACAGAGAGAAAGCGTTTGTAAGGTCAATATTGATATAAAAGAATGCGCGAGAAGGCGGGGTATAACGACGATATACCCGAGCATCCAAAGAGTGTAAAAACGGCTAAGTAATTTGCATCCTCGTATCCGGGATCAAAGCCGCAAGGTGAAGGTGAGGA
>Ga0224573_1000118_pt1 | contig 10957 bp, 6 predicted proteins | sample CRU1metagenome_FD_189088 | JGI IMG/M metagenome (GOLD analysis project Ga0224573, IMG submission 189088) | Spruce roots microbial communities from Bohemian Forest, Czech Republic - CRU1 | ecosystem: Host-associated > Plants > Roots > Unclassified | place: Czech Republic: South Bohemian Region... | reverse complement strand
ATCTGGCCCCATATTCCGGGTGTGCTATGGGAGAATATTTCCGCGATAATGGAATGCACGCATTGATAATCTATGATGATCTTAGTAAACAGGCGGTGGCATATCGACAAATGTCATTATTGCTACGCCGACCACCAGGCCGTGAGGCTTTCCCAGGGGATGTTTTCTATTTACATTCCCGTCTATTAGAAAGAGCCGCTAAACGATCGGACCAGACAGGTGCGGGTAGCTTGACCGCGTTACCCGTCATTGAAACACAAGCTGGAGACGTGTCGGCCTATATCCCTACCAATGTGATCTCCATTACAGATGGACAGATCTGTCTGGAAACAGAGCTATTCTATCGCGGAATTAGACCTGCAATTAACGTCGGCTTATCTGTCAGTCGCGTCGGGTCTGCCGCTCAGTTGAAAGCTATGAAACAAGTATGTGGTAGTTTAAAACTAGAATTGGCACAATACCGTGAAGTGGCCGCCTTTGCTCAATTTGGGTCAGACCTTGATGCTGCTACTCAGGCACTATCAAATAGAGGTGCTAGGCTCACTGAAGTTATGAAACAACCGCAATATTCACCACTTCCTATTGAGAAACAAATTATAGTTATTCATGCAGCTGTAAAAGGGTTTGGTGATCGAATGCCACTAGACAGAATTCCCCAATATGAGAGAGCCATTTTAAGTAGTATAGATCCTGAATTACTACAATCCATTCTAGAAAAAGGTGAGTTAACCCGCGAAATAGAGATGGAACCGGATGCTTTTTCAAAAAGCGTAACCCTCTGCTGAGCCGGAGTGGCCAGACGAGCGAAGGAGCACATTTCATATTCTTTTAGCCACGGCTGCCTATAGAAGGGAAAAACATTAGTTACCTGACTGAGTGAAGGGTTATACCCTATATTTATTCCCCTCTCCCTTGTAGTCGCTCGACCATAAGGTCGAGGGGAATAAATATAAATATAGGTGTGACCTAGTAAGGTGAAAGAGAAGTCCACCTTACCTTTCCTTTCCTAACCGCTCCCCACGACTGCCTTCTACAAGTAATTACGATACATAGATAGTAAGGGCTCCTTTCCTACTATACCCCTCGTTGCACTAAGAAACTCCTTTCCTACTATTCTCGTTGCACTAAGAAAGAGCTCCTTTCCTATTACCCCTGACTCTATTCTATTCCTTTCGATATCGAGTAGGGTTGATTCATGCCTCGTAGTTTCAGTTTCAAGTGTAATTGATTAGGGACCAGCGGCATTAAAGTAAGCAGCATCTGAGCTAGTTGATGCTAGTTGATCGAGTGATAGCAGCAGCTTCCTTGTTACCACCTCGCTTAGCATCCATTTTAGTTTGATAGCTATAGCTCGTTTCTTCAGTTTACCTATAACCCGTGAATGATTCAGTTGCTCGTTAACCGCCATCAGCATAGGCGTAGACTTATTCGGCACAATAGGAAGTTCGAAAGCCAGAAAATGCAGATGCAAATACAAAGCCACTACTTTGAAAGGCTATTGTCCATAGTGGGAGAGGCAGAAGCAAAGGTAGCTAGAGAGGCAGCATAGCAATCAAAGGCAACAGAGAAAGCAAGGGTGGAGGAAGCAAATCCCGCATATTGAAATGCCCAGCATACCGAGAGAAGTCATGCCCAGTATAGTGAGAGCCCTGTCCAGCATCTGCCGTCTGAGTGCGAAAGCCATATCGAGAGCCATATGTTGCACGAGAGCCATGCCCGGCGTACCAATAGCCATGCCCAGTAGCATCACGCCACAAACAGTCACTATGTCCAGCAGCTAAGTGAGCCAAACAGGAACCATGCTACCTAGCAGCATCGCAGCGTAAAAACAAGTTAAGCGACTCGTCCAAGTGCTGATAACGTGACAGCTGCACAGGAGATCATCAATCGTGTGGACCGTGAGTAGCTACAGGGTCAGACTAGTCCGGACTAGTAGCTTCCAAGCACGAATATGATTAGCCCAGAGGCATAACCGTAACTAAACGTCTTGGAGCATCAAGGTATGCAAGAATCGAGCTTTACGGAACTACACGGATAGAAACAATGGCATTAGAACTACGGTTTTCTACTACAGAATGATACTTTTCATATTCCTCTCCTTGGTTCTTACTTTGCTATAGATGAATGAGCTTTTGCGATCGATGAATCAGCTCTCCTTACCTTTCATGCTCTCCTTGCCTTTGATGAACTAGCCTACCCCATCGAGAAATATCAAGGAGCCTTCTTTTACATTGACATCAATGAATCAACTCCCCTAACCATTGATGATCTAGCCCCCTTTCACTTTTATGATCTGGCCTCTATAGAAGAGCATTAGCAGCCTCCCTTAACATACATCCCTTCGCACGGTTCCGGCTTCATAGGAAAGTACGAAAAAGCAGAATCTGCGTCTTTAGGTAAGAATAAGTAAGTCAGCTGTCTCTGCATCTGTATCTGCCTCCTATGCCTTTGATTTTCGGGGGCACTTCCAGCCTGCCTATAAAGTATTGCCTTGGGCTTGTGCTTACACCATTTGTTCTTCATAAGGTATTCGAGTTTACCAGGGTACGGACGCCTTTCCCCCCTTCCCATAACTTGTGAGGACCCCCCTATCCTATCCCTTACTATAACCACCTTATCTCATTGTGGATCCGATGGCCAATAGCTATTGGTAAACACGGCATAGGACCAACTAGCTTCCCTTCAGGCTTAACGACCGCGTTGGTAAGACGTCCCTTTACCCAGAAATGCGTCTATGATCGATAAGCACGTGCCGGGTAAGGGCCCCAGGCCAAGCGAGGTCCATCCATCCGAAGTTCGTACCGATGGTAGAGTCCTCCGTAACAGATCTCGTTACAAAGCTTTCCCTTCCAGTGACTTATATATCGCTCAAGGCTGCCGGGCGCATATATTAGATGATGGACCCAAACCACCAGCAGTCTTGAACGATTATGAAATAGTAGAGGCATCCGGGCAAGCATAAAAGCAAATAGCAATTGATTTAGCAACATCCAAGCCAGCGGTGGAACAACCTACTCTGCTCGCAACACGCTATCCGTTACTTGTCATCCCGCCTGGATCTATGTCAGAATTCAGTGTTGCCATCAAGTCTATGCCAACAGAGCCTGCCAAAAGCGCATCCTGCCCCCCCCCCGACCCGGCCAGAAATGACCGGTAAGAGTATAGGTCCGTACGCCCAAGGCATAGATAATGATCATATAAATCAGCTGGGGAATCATTCGCTGTAGGAAGAATCGACCTTTGCATGAGAAGATCAGGTCTTTGCACGTGTAAGAGATATTACAAAGATGGAGAACCGGATAAAATCCAGGTACATAGAGAGTAGCCACAGAGGCGAGGGCAGAGCTACTAGTTTCATTTCCAGTCGCAGTTTCACCTGCTGTGGATCCACTAGTTTTTTAGTCCCCAGTAACAAATCGAATAGCATTTCCAGTTTCACATTCTGTTGTCCCAGGTCGATTGACAAATCGAAATACGATTATTTACCTAGATTGATATTCAGATAAAGTTGCAGAGCCAAACCCAAAAGTTGACCAAGCAAAAACACTACTCATAGGGGCATAGAAGGCAGTTTATCTTGTTGAATAACCCCCACCTCGTTAAGCATCCATTCCAGATCAATAGACTATTTAATAGCCAGCTTCAAAGCCCAATTCCAGATCGGAACCCCGAAGCGAAGGAGGGGACAGCATAGGTAGAGGCGGACACACGGGCATGAACAGAGACGGTTCGAAAGCCAGTTTACCTTGAATCTGCACCAAAGCAAGCAGTTTCACCCGCTGCGGATTCAGGTCCAGATACAGATGCAAATCCAGTCGAAGAAGCAGTCGATTCAGCAACAGAGGCAGTCTCACCAGCAGTCGCACCATCATCAATGGAGTCTGCAGTTTCAGAAGCAGCAGAGCCCGTTGATTCAGTGGATCTCATAGAGGGAGATTAAGTGGTCTCCATTCAATATCCAGTTCCGTAGCTAGTTGTATTTTACCCAGTTAAAGCCGATCCAAATCCAGGCGTGGATTCAGTGCCAAGAGTAGGGACATTACCCACACCAAAGCGAGCCGTTCCATATGCATATATAGCTCCGGGCGTGGTGCCAGTTCCAAATTCAGTTGCTCGTAATCCCGTTTACCTAGGCGCAGAGGCAAGAGCAGTTGACCCCACAGCTAAGGCAGTTTATTATGGTGCTTATGCCGACCAAACACTTATTGCAGAAACTTGCTAACCTATGAGATGAGTCTTATCTAAGAAATGAGTCTTACCTATGAGCATGATTCTTACTTTAATCCCATGAATTAACAGGCAGCATAAAGTATTAACAAGCAGCTTACTTTTAATCTAAACGAGCAGTTCACGGCATATCTTTACAGGCAGCTATAAGTTTTAACAGGCAGTTCACGGCATGTCTTCACTGGCAGCCCACCCCATATAGACTGGAGATACATACATTGGGGTTTGACTACCAAGAAAGTCCAGTTCATCTGCCCAATAATGGAATCTATGCCATATTGATCATCAATAGGCTTTTTACACCCTTTTTCTTTAACAACTTGGAGTTTTTGTGGACTTGCCTTTCTATCACAACGAGAACTGGACCTGCAGGCTCTTTTTCTGTTGCTTCTACTATGAGTGATACTTTTGCACTTGGGAAAGTCAGGCATCAATCTGCACATAGATTCTTAAACTTAATGGGCAACTAAAAATATTAATGAGCAGTTAACCACATGTCTTCACAGGTAGCCCGCCCCATAGAGACTGAAGATACATACATTGGGGTTTGACCATCAATGAAATCCAGTTCATACACCCAATAATGAATCTATGCCATATCAGTAATCAATTGGCTTTAAACGTCTTTCTTTTTGTAGAAACCTTGAGTTTACGTATGCTCATTTACTTAGATGGTCTATCATAAGGTTGGTATTCAATATAATGGCGGAGAGGATGATAATATTATAAGTAGATAAGAAGGAGAGAAGATGATGGTAGATAACATGGCGGGTAGATAATAAGATGGTAAAGAATAAGGTGTGGTAGATAAAATGATTGTTTATAAGATTAAAGCCTCATCAAATCGCCCAGTAAGCCTCAATTGCGTTCACTGTCCAGCCTCACTTTGCCCAGTCGAGTTCAAGCCTCATCCTTTACCAAGAAAACATGGCCCAACCTCACTTTATATGCCCCAGTGCAAGCACCGCCCGGCCTCACCTCTCCCTTATGGTCGAGCGACTACGTTCCTCTCCCTCCTGCGTCGGAAGAGCTTGTTCCTCATTTTGCCCAGCCGAGTTCAAGCCTCAATTGTGTGACCAATCCATCCAGTTTTCACTCTTATTGCTCAGTTTAAAATACAATTAGTATTCTTTTTTTATAACCTTTTATTACTTTGCAGGAAGAAATCATAATAGAGAATATGGTGGATAGAGAAAAAGGAGATAAGATGACGGGATATCATATGGGAAATAATCATATGGGAGATAATCATATGGTGGGGAAGAATTAGAAAAGGTGCTAAAGCGGATATGTGGGAAAATCACTAACTTTTTTCAAATAGGGGGGTAAGTGTCAGTGTGTGAGACTGCGCATTCTTTACTCTTTGCTCTGTAGTCAGTACCTTTTGCAATGGGATAACTACATCAACTTAGGACCTTCAACATGATCACTTCTAATAGCACCCATTTACCAAAATATTATCCCCCCAAATAACAGCCTTAACGCAGCCGCATATGGGACATATCTGAGGAGCCTTATATTGGAGAACAGCCTTAATCCAGTTGCATATTCAATATATGAGTAGCCGTATAACAGCCTTTGTGCAGCTGCATATGGGGACATATCTTAGTAGCCGTATCACCGCTAATTTATCTTTGATAACAGCCTAAACCCAGCCATATATGATGGGCCGTATAACATATTGTTTTCATTTGATCTAAGCTTTCACCCAGCCATATCTTATTATCTTTCTATCTTACCTAAGAGCATTAGTCTTACCTATGAGCATTATTCTTACCTAATAAGTATTACCTAAGAGTATTATTATTACCTAATAGCTTAAAGTACGAATGATCAATTAAAAGCATGCCTTCAAAGGTAGCTCACCCCATGGAGACTGGATCAACATTGGGGTTTAACTCACAAGAAAGTGCGCTTTGCCCGCCCAATCAAGGGTCTATGCCATCTTGGCAATGAATGAGCGATAAACACCTTTTTTATTTAGAGACTTCTTATATTGGCAGTATAGAAAGAACCCCACAATGAAGAACCCTTGCAAAATGACATAAGAGCAAGAGGCAAGTCAAAGGGAATCTGTTTCTATTTGGGCGATGGGCTCATTCCCCCTACGGGGAAAGAAAGTTCGGGGTAATTTGCTCTGTCCCGAAAGAACTAACTGGCAATAATCCGTATAAAAGAGATGTAGGCCTAACAAAAAGAAGTAATTGCAGACCTACCAATAAGGCAAGTAATGAGGTAAGCAATCTAACCATTAAATGACGGTATGTCTTATCTGGGCACGAGATGAAAAGGCACTTGATTGAATGAATGCAAGTACTTGTCTGAATACACACCGCAAAGTAACCAGTTGAGGGGAATAAAAGAAATGAAAAGACAGTCAAGTAAAAGCAGTATCTTTGCTGCCTTACAATCGCAGAGCAAACTTGTGTGGGCAAACTTGTGTGGACAACCCCGTGATCGTCTCTCTCTGCTGCCTCGAATGGCGGGGAAAACTTGTGTGGACAACTCTGTGTGGACATACCTATGTGGACAAATCAGTGATCGTCTCTCTCCTGCCTGGAATCGTAGGGCAAACCTATGTGTACAAACCAGCCATTTTGTTTCTCCTGGGAAAGATCGATGTAAAAGCGTCCAGCCATTCTGTTTCTCCTGGGAAAGGATGTAATGCAATGGGATAACCTACCTCAAATAGCCTGCCTGGATGGGAAAGATCGATGTAACGCAATGGGATAACCTACCCCTCTGGATAACCTACCCCTCTGGATAACCTACCCCTCTAACGCAATGGGATAACCTACCTCAAATAGGGGGTCACATTCAATCTTGGTACTACAATCCCGCGAAGAGCATATTATTGTTTAGAAGATGCGAGCCTAATTCATTGGGGAACTTACCCGGATTACTCATATTTAATGAACCCCCTATTAAATAAATGAAAAAGGGTGGGGCAGCCCTGAGCGATATTTCAGTAATAGATAGTTTGGCCTTGTGTTAGAGATTGATATCCAGCGACAGAGGCAGAGGTTAAAGCAGGAGCAATTTAACCAGCACCCGCTTATGGATCAATTCAAGAGCCAGTTGATCAAGTTAAGTTGAAGCACTCGTTTCCTCGCAATGGTAGAGACATAAGCTGAAGCATAGAAGGCAACAAAGACAGAGTGAGAGGCAAAGGTCGCAGTTTCATCGGTTGGAGATCGAGCATAAGAGGCGAAGGAAAGGGATTGATATTCTAATACCAAAGGGAATGGGAATAGAATACACAGGCATGGCAGTCTTTCTCCATGCAATCAATGAACGAAGGGATGCCATCTTTCCTCCTGCTTTCTCGGGGAAGCGCTCTTGAACGCATCTAGACCTGGGACGGAATCTTCACCGCATCTATACCGCTGTCGGCAGGCTACATTGGTTGGGTAACCAAGTTTGAGTAGGCACCAGTGTGTACCCATGTTCAGGAGGGGACAGTGTGTGGTTAAAGCCCCAGTTTTACTAGGCTACTTTATATTTATCTATGCGAGCAAAAGTTTTGGAGCTCCACCAGGTGTTGGGCTAACAACCGGGTGAGATTCGATCCCGTCTACACAGGCTCGACGTTGAGATAATAACCGAACTCCGGAGAATACTTTATTGAACTCGAATACTTTAACTCCATCCCGGGGGTGTATTAGCTTTCAGCTGGACTGGACCATCCATCCTTGTTTATTCTATTCCCTCCAGCCACCACCGGGTAGCCCGGACCTTCCTTCCTTCCGGTTGCCCTCCTTATTATAGTTACTATCGTAATGATCGGGGTGGGCGGAACTAAACTATTTCGTTTGCCGCTGGAGGATGCTGAGAAAATGAAAGCATGGGCTCGGATAGAAACTTTGGATGGCCAGAAATAAATTTGTTAACTTCTTTCTCCCCGTCTTCTCTCAAACCTGCCGCCTTCTGGAAGTTCCTGCCTTCTTTCTGGAAGGCGATCTCTGCTTTGCTCCAGTAGGGACATAAGGAGGGGAACTCGTTACGGCTAGTGAGCCATCCTTCACCCCCGGTTAGCCAGCCAGTGAGTAATGGACAGCCTGAACTGAACACCTGAACGACCTGAACTGAACTTCTATAGCTGGCTGGACCGAGGGAAACTACCTTTCTCTTCCTCCCACCGGGGGTGAAGGGTGGATGGGCCGGGTAGATGCTGTTGAGGGCGGCAATGAAAGCTTAGGACTCCTCCCACTGTTAGTTGAGGTCCCTGATCAGATGTTCTATACTGAACTCCTTTCCGGGCTAGAACTCCCTGATGAACTTAGTTGAGGGCATGGTGATCAGTTCTAGCTATAACTGCTCCTCCGGAGGATGCTGAGGACTACCGAGGGAAGTGGGAAAGCATTTCTCATGAGGAGCCAGCCGGGTATGGAATTCCCTTCCTTCCATAGTAGTTCCCGGTTACTTGCCCTCACCCACGGTCGGATGAACTATATATATAGTTGTTAGAACTCCAGGCTAGCCTACAGTGATGCATCCCTATCCTTCTACAGGGGGTGATACAGGGGTGGCCGGTTCAGGATGCCCAATCCGTCTACAGGGATGCCGTTGAACTCCCGGTGGGTAATGCTAACTGACCATCCAGACGAGTTGAACTAGTTGAAGAAAGAATGTTAGCAGGGGACAGGACCGGGTAACCGAACTAGTTAGGAGGGGAATTCCCTCCTTAATCCGAGCATCAATCTAAACGAGGAGCTACTCCTGCCTGGGGGTGAAGGATGGACAAAGCAGCGGGACGAGAACAATAAAGTATGCCCGGGGGTGTAGGACCATCCACCGAGGGTGCTTGCTCAGCATGTTACGTATATAATCTAATCTCCATCCGAGGGTGGCGCCATACTTCATCACCCCCTTACAGACATTTCTCTGGTAAACTAGACTAATTCTCTACGTAACAAGGCCATCCTTCACAGGATATATTTGTTAGCCGGAAACAAAGGACTTCCTTACCCACCCCGCACCAACGGTTGAACTAGTTGAATTCTATCCTACTATCTTTCTATCCTACTATCTCGTTAACAACTATTCAACTCCCAATAGCTAGTCCGGATTGCAAGCTAGTCTCCCCGGATTGCAGTTGAAGGGACTCAACCGAGTTTCAGGGAAGCTTGTCCTCCCGCACCGGGGCCATCCTTTTCAGGGGGTGATGCAGGATGGCCGGATGGATGGGAAGGGAAGATAGTCTATGGGTACTTCCTTCCTTCATTAATGCAGGATTGGTTCTTGCCTGGGGGTGTAGGCTAGCCTGGAGTTGGATCTTCCCATGCGAGAGAAATGAAGGAGCCGGGTAACCGGATAGCCTACAAGGATGCTCCTTCCGGCCAATCAAAACAAATTGAAGTTAGGCCTCCCTTCCCTCGTTGAGCTCCTCGTTGAGTTCCGGAGGCAAGAAAGAAAATAAAGCATGCTCAGGAGGCGATTAGTCTACTGTTACCAGGGGGTGTGGGGAGCCAAGAGAGTAGAATTCAATTACTGAACTGGTGTCTCCCTCCCTCCTTGAACTAACCTATCTTACTGGCCCACCTTCCCTTGCTAACTTTCTCTATCCGGTGTAAAGCTATAGTCTGTGGGCTGGCCTAACTTCCTCTATAGCCGGAGGAAAGAAAGTGAGCTCATACAGGCTATATGGATCAGATCTAGCTGGGAGTGAATGAAGGACCTTCCGGATGGGCCAGCCAACAGAAAATGGAGCTACCGATGGGGCAGCTATTAGTCGTTTTCACCCCAGCTATTAGTCTAGCAACACCTTCCTTCCAACAAAGCTTTCTACTGTTACCAGGGGGTGTGGGCAGGAATCTCCTCCTCCGGCAGTTCGTTATCTCCTCCTCCGGGGATAAAAAAGATCCTCCGCCTACCTTCGATGGAGAATACGAAGAGAATCTGGCTATCCATCCGGTCAACGTATCCAGCTTGTCCTCCCATTACCTGTCCGTGGGCTTGAAAAACCCATTCATTCTGGCTGCTGCTCCTTCCACACCCCCCATGACCTTTATAATTGATTGTGTACGTTATAATGTAATTAGGCTTTATCCCTCACCCATGAATGGATGAGTGACTTCGTTCCTAAAGAGTAACACTTTTACTTTTCGCCTAGAGTAACACTTGAGAGTAACAGCGGTCTGATGTCTGGTGAGCACTTCTAAGTGGAGGGTCAAAGGGTCAGGTAGGCCTGGTAAAGGGCTTCGGGATTTGGGGCTAGCCAGGCGCTGAGAGCATCTTTGCTTGACTAGGCACGTTATGCACTGCCTAGGGCATTGCTTTGATTGGAGTTAAGCGCTTCAGAAACCCAGCCATGATAGATACCCATAGGTGAACAACCCTACTCACATATCATGATGAACTCATGAGAGCTAAAAGCCCACCCCATTACATCATATACTCCATAGGGTGTTCACAATTACTGACGCCAGGATGATAATTAGAGTGCGCAGATGGAGTCTTCGACCAAGCTAGAGCTTGATGTCTACGCAGAGAAAAGACCAAGTAACGTAAGAAATTGCATGAAGGCGGGGTAACCACTTACTTGAGGCGATGCGAAGGCGAAATGAGGCAATGCGAAGGCTACTTGAAACGAAGGCTACTTGAAACGAAGGCTGCTTGAAGCCTTATAAAGGAGGCAATTTATTGCCCTCACCCATGAATGGATGAGTGACTTCGTTCCTCGCCCCTTTTGGTCGAGTCACTTAACGTACCTAAAGAGGAACACTTTGAG
>Ga0224573_1000117_pt1 | contig 10958 bp, 10 predicted proteins | sample CRU1metagenome_FD_189088 | JGI IMG/M metagenome (GOLD analysis project Ga0224573, IMG submission 189088) | Spruce roots microbial communities from Bohemian Forest, Czech Republic - CRU1 | ecosystem: Host-associated > Plants > Roots > Unclassified | place: Czech Republic: South Bohemian Region... | reverse complement strand
AACCCAACCATCGAAACGAACCAACCTAACTTAAATAGCTAGTTTCCTTCCTTCATAAGCAAAGTCTCCCAGTGACCATCAGAAGAAATGGGTCTCGAAGCGTCGTTCGTAGGAGCCTATCGTGTTGATTGGCAGATCAACTACTCTACTCGATCCCCCTCCCGGAGAAGAGCTTCGAAAACACATAGCCCTCCAAAGGGAAGAGATAGAGGTATTCTTCAAGGGTGAACCTTACTCTTCTTTTTCTGGGCCCCGAAAGAAAGAAGGGGAATACCTCATAGAATAATAGTCTATGCACAAGGAAGAGGTGCACTTAACTGAACGTGGCGACCTAACTGAACGAACGGGTTTAATCTGTCTATTAGCTTAAAACCATTGGGTGGGAATCAGCATTGATTGACGCTTTACTAGGGATCATTTGTTGAAGCCTACTTACGAACGAAACATAAAGAGAACTCCTCCAGCGTCGTGTTCATTCGTCACCATCTTCTAGAGTCTTCAGAATCGTCTTAAGAAACCACACAAACAAACAAGTAGTTAGCCAACAAGTAGTTCTTTGGCCGCGATCCTAAGCTACACCATTCAAGAAGGCTCTGTCACCGTAGTTTCAAAGGGCTCTTCTATTCCGAGTGGCCTAATACCGACTGCCTGCCCGTTATCGGTGGCGAACAGCACCCCACCACTCTCAGGTGCAGCATCACCATCACCGTAAGCATCACCGTAAGTAACCACTTGCTTGCTTGACAGAAGTGGGCAAACCACTAACTTAGCTCCGTGGCTAGTCGTTCCCCCCCCTTATATATATGTAGGTAGTTCTTCCCCAAAACTCTCAGTGTTCGGCACCACATAGACAGAGGTACCAGCGATACTTCCGGAAACGTAGGTTTTGTTTTTTTTGAGGGGAAGAAATAGAAGTGTATCACCCCGAACGAAATGGTTCGTGCAACATCACCCGTGTGTTAATTTCACCTTTTAGAGTGAGAAGTTACGAAGGAGCGAGAGAACCTCTTTCTACTGCTGCACTAACATTTGCCCTTACTTGGATCTACCTCCATTAGATCGATCGGAGTAGCACTTGGTTTCGAAAAAAAGTCAACCGCTGAAGCTGAAGAAGGGGAATAAGCGGCTACTCTGAGGGAGAGCCTCCCTCCAGTATTTACCAACCACTAGAAGGGTCCAGTTTTCGGGGTCGGCGGCGCCCTTGCTTGCTCGCTAATATATAGATGAAAGAAAGGACCTTCAAACTCAGTGAGATACAGAGTCGAGAGCAGGAACAACCTCTAAGCCCAAAAAGCTAGTGGAAAGATATGCGGGAGATCCTTATCATACGAAGTGGAGGCCTACTACTGCTTGCTGAAGCCCCAAATGAGTGCCCTATATATACGTGAAAGAATAAAGAGGTGCTTCAACTGAATTACCATCTCTCTCTCTTTCCAGCAGCTACTCGTTTGAGGGGCAGACCACAAATTGTGTACTACGACCTGGCGGAGCCGAACTCAAGGCGTGGGTGGGAACTTCATAAAGAAAGAAGCACAGAGCAGCTTGTTGAACTTAGATTCTCGCGGGTGGTTTATTATTTGGGGCAGCTTCTTTTACGAGCAAGCAAAAAGAAAGGGAAGCCCGCATTGATCCAAGTCATGAGTGGGAAGGAACGAAAGGTCGCTTGATGACTTGGATCAATATCTTAAAGTCCCCCTACTCCTATATGCCTGCTTGCCAGATGCTGGGGAGAACCACTTAAAGGTATTGTATCTAGGCTGTTCTATCGTCTCTATCATCAACATCAGACCATATGGATGGAACCTGATACCGCGTAAGAGCCAGATGCTAAGCCACGGATGGAGCAGTTGGAGCAACCACTGAATCGGCTTACTTAGGCGATGGAAGGAAAGAGCGGCTGACAGCAAGAGAGGCATATGGATATGGATCTGGATCACCAGAAGAGATAAGATAGTATTAAGCACCCACAAACACTCACTAGTCGATAATCTCACAGAGGATTATATATAGAGCCCGCGGAGAACTATTGAGAATCCAGCGCTTCAGTTCAGCTAGTTCGACCGAGCGAGAAGTTACCAGTTCGAGCCGTTAAGCGAAGAGCCACCGAGTAAGTAAAGTAGATATATGGACCTATCGATTTCTTCATCGATCGAACATCTCACCAGCACATTCCAGAGATCAAGAAAACGACTTGGTATCGACTCCGTGGATTGGACTTGACTTAGCGAACTGAGTCCACGTGCCTATACCAGAGCCAGATGCTACTATATATATCCGCTTTAGATCCAGGGGCTCACCACTTAAACTACTGAAGTTACTTGTTGGCCACGGAACAAATCTTGAAGAGGGGCGGTTTACCATAAAACGATCCGCGGGCAGGCAGAAAGATAAGTCTTTCTTTTGTCCTCCCCAACTGGCAGGCAGGCTGGGCACAGAATGTCTGTAATTCTACGAAGAGCATTAGAGTTCCGAAGACTTGGATTTGATTGGACCAGTCAAACGCGCCCCTCAATGGGTCACCTGTCAAAAACCAACCACAACCCTTACTTAAAGGATTCCAAGGCCATGACCGATAGGATAGCGCACCACTAAATAAATTAAGGAGTATAAGCTACCCACGGCTGGCTATGTAATCGATCCGTGGCGAAAAACACACACATAGAGGGAAACTCTACCATCAGAGAGAGAGTGGGAGAGATATCTCTGGCCTGCCTTCTTTACACCACTTCCACGCCCAGCAACACTCTCGCTGGCTAACATAGAAGAAGCCGCTTCTCTCTCAATGGCATAAGCTTGAAGCGATCTTTGCTCGCTCGGTTTTTGGCACGGAAGGAAGGTAGGTTACGCACGGCCCCTCGCGATGCCTCTTTCGAAACTCATTAGAGAGCATGTACTATTCGAAGAGTGCTTTATAAATTGACTCATATCATTCTTCCACTTTCAACTTGGTGGAACCACACTCTCTTTATGAGTTGGGGAAACCACTGGAGTTGGCCACTTCAGTTCGATTTGGTGGGTGGATAATCTTAGAACCTTGGAAGATCTGGCCCTCCCTCTCATAGCTAGATTCGGTACCGAAGCGACTAGAGGCCCTCTATAGATACAGGGGGACCGGCCTCTAATTGATTGCACGCACGTTCGAGCAATGAACTTGGGATCATCATAGATAGGAGACTGGGAATCACAGACAGATGGGTGGGAGAACTACTGAAACTCCCACGTCAGTTGAAGCAACTTACTTACATTACTATATATATATATATATAGTAATGCCTACTTGACAACAGCTTGCAGGTGAGCGTAACACCACTAGTACCGACAAAACACCTCTTTCGAAATGGAAGAGGAGACGGGAACCAGGCTTTACCGAACTACGTTATGTTCAGGTCAAGGCCTTCGTAGTTAGATAGTAAGAGAGGGAGGGGCAGAGTACTTTAACCCATACGCCTTTTCATTTGATTATCCCAGTCTTATAAAAGCGTGTTTTACTTAAGGTTTCACCTTTGAGTGTCGACCGCACCAAAATCAAATGAGAGGGAGGACTTAAGTGGGAAATGCTTCGCACCCGTGTCCATAAGAGTGAAGTGTCGGAAGTGGAGCAATGAATGAATGAGACTTGGTTTCGAGAGTCCCGACTAACCGTCCATCCAATTCGAGCAGTGCAGTGTGAAGAAATCCCCCACAGTCAAACGCTTTATGGCAAACCTGATGTCATCTATCGTCCCTCCGTGGTAAACATATAAGTATATAGGGTCTGTAAGCACCATCAGAATTGTCTGCAGAAACCAACCTAGTCGAGAAAGACTCAACTAAGATAAGAGAGGGAGGGAGTAAAGGTATTAACTACGGCACTGCCCGAACGCTCATTTCAGCCACATAAAGATTCCCTACCTGTAGAAAGAAAGAGAGAAATAACGTGAGTTCGGTCAACGGCATCATCAGAACCAACACTATTGTCAACGAGACCTCAGTATAGTCAACATCTTGGGCCCGGCTAGCCATTCCAGTTCCTTGATTAAGAGGAGGTCTACCCTCAGGGACGCTTCACATACTATTCGCTTCCTACCCCATGGGCACCCTTCTACGATTGGGGAGATTCTCTTTTTACCTTTTTCACGCTTCTCTCCCGCAGGGTGAGCGAGGGAAAGCTTGCTTTCTGTTCAATCGCTTCTATCATCTATCATGCCCCGAATCGCTTCTATCATGCCCCAGGACCCATCCCTTGAACATCCGACTGTTGCCTTGAACCCATGCCAATTAGCAAGCCTGAGTTAGCGAGTAAAAGCATAACAGAGATAGAGCCTTTCCCCACCAAGCACACCAGCCAGAGAGGCAAGCCCCCTCCTTCCTCCCGATGAGTAATTGCCCGTAGGCCTTTCTTACCCACTTTAGACCGCCTGCCTAGCCAGATAGGTAGCCAGAGATGTGAGAACGCCTACCTTTCCTTCTCATGGCGCTACTCCTTCCCGGGCCATGGGGCTACTCTGCTTATTCCCCGGCCGTAAGTGTCCCGTAGCCAGCCAAGGAAGGAAGGTAGCCGAGAAAGACAAGAGAGAGGCATCTCCGCTACGCGAACGGAAGGAGAAGCTGCAGGTCAGCCTTGAATTTAAAGAACACGCATCCTTTCTCTTACTAAAGAGCACGCATGCCTTTTCCCAGGGGAGAGAGGCTGGCCGGGTGAGTAAGTGAAAGGCTATGGCCGGGCTCGGGGCTTTCCTGCACCCAGGCAGGAGGTAGGAAAGATGCGGGCTCGCTCGGGTGATTCTTATTCTTGGGCATGCCTTTCTCTTACTAAAGAACACGCATGCCACTTATCTCCTTGGCGGCACTACTGACATGCCCTCTTATACTTACATGCTTTTCCCCACCCCACGCTTTCTAGAAATGCCGTAACGGGATAAGTAATTAATTACATATATAAATAAATTAAATGTCCAAACGGGAGGGGGAGGGTATAACTAATTGGCCACATCAGGCTTGCTAAATATAAGGCGGATCCCGGACTTCCGGCAATACAAAGTGAGGTCATCAAAATACAACAAAAGAAATGCCAGAAAAGCCTAATTGGCCTGTCTTATTACGTCTATAAGAAACTATTGTGAATTGTTTGATCTATCTAAGAGACTCTGCTTTCCTTCTCCTAATGGATTGGTTATATGAATTGACTGGTTTCATTGTTCCTCGGCATCTAGTGTATCTCCAGGTGATTGTAAATAAAGCAAGTATTTCTAAGCAGTGATACCAGGCTACGGCTAATGGAAAGCAAACCGTTCTAATCTAAGCAGTGATACCAGGCTACGGCCCCCACGTAGCATCCCTCCCTCCATGCATCCCCCCATTTTTTCCATAAATCCAAGCCAGCTAGCAAGCGCCCGTCCCAGCAATAGGTTGTAACGTCGTAAAATTCCATTCTTCTTAAATAAAACGTCACTTTCCATTTCAGTTGGGGGTAGGTATCAAAAAAGGTAAAAAAGTGTTTTTACAGCGGGCTAAAATGGCCATCTAAAAGGTTTCTCCCAGCACTGGCTTAAGCTTCTAACTCCCTCTACGCTATCTGCTTTGCTTAATTCTCTAGCCTTGATTGCTTCCTTTCTTTTGGTTATTCGCTCAAGGAATAAATCAATGCATCCCTAAATCAATGCATCCCTGGTCACTCACTCACTAACTAACTTGCTTCTGGGAGGACCTGATCTTCAAATGCTCCAAGCGGGCTCCTCTTCAGGCTATTATCAAAAGGCTCCAGGGACGGGCTCCTTTCTGGGCTTAAAGCTATGGATCTTCCAATGTTCCTGGGCGGGCTCCTTCCGGGGCTTCTGAGAGTCCCTATTATCACAAGCGGTAGCGATAACTTAAACTAAGCAGGACCAGCAAAAAAGCAAGCAATTCCAGCCCACCCACCGGCCAGCTAGCCAGCCAGCAAGACCAGCCAGCTATCCTTCCGATGCCCACCAGCCAGCAAGACCAGTTCCCGGGCCAGCCATCCCTAGCCATTGGTTTGAACGGCTAAAATGCCCGATGTGCTCCAACCCCCGCCCCAGGGTGTGGGAGCAAGCAGCTCAGGTGGCAGATACAGATGCATATATAATAATAACAGAGCCAATTCGAGATCCAGAGCTAGAAGTTCCATATAAATAGTTCGCTGGATCCAGTTGCTTCTATATATGATGCTATTCATCCAGCCAAAGATCCAGATCCATAGCCAGCAGTGGCATATCCAGTAGTACCAATAGAAATTGTTGAAGCACCAGTAGCACCAACAGTAGCAGAGCCTAAAACTAGGGATCGAGATCCAGTTGCTGACCTTAGTGAGCTAGATCCAGTCCCAGGTGAAGTTGAACCAGTTACAAATCTAGAATATCCAATAGTGGAACAGAGGCCCTTCCTTTCCCTTATTATATGCGATCGAGGAGCTGTAGATTGAGTAATAATCTGCCTTGACCACCACTCCTACCTACAGATATGAGTGATAAACCGCACTGTACGAAGGCATTAATCGAGGGGAGACGCCCTTAGAGATAACCTTGAAGAGGTGCTATTGGAAAGGAAAACTTATATAGGTCAATGTCTATATGTCGAGGTAAGGTGAGAAAAAGTATATTTTCTGCCTGTAGCGGGGGTGGGCTTTACATGAGACTAAGAGCTCGGGCTATGCCCTACGGGCTAGATGCGATATTCTATTACTGATCTGATTAAGCGAGGTAAGACGGTTAACTAGGCCTTTCCTTGTGTGAGATGGGTTGGTTTAATATCCCGAAACAATAGCTCTTTGTTGAGGACCGGAGGGCTCTATTTTCCCGAAATAGAGGGTGTGGCAGTGAAAGACCAATTCTTTAGGGGGGGTGTTTATTGTGAGACGAGACCGGTAACCCGAAGTATATCCTTTATTTAGTTAGGTGGGCTTAACATACGGTAACAAGAGCGATAGAAGAGCACATCCGGGTTAGGCGGAAAGGCACTATGGAAGCGAACAAACCCTAGACCTGCCCGCGCAGACTGGGGTAATAAGTAATTCTCCCATAAACACATCGAATCAAGACCTTTAAGCCAAACCCGTAGAACTTCATCTTACTATTGTTATTGAGGAGAGACTTAATTGTGGGCCTTGGTCAGTCTGGGATATGACTGTAGGGCTAGGCAGGGTTTCTGATGACCGGTGCGTGGGCAAGTAATGAGGCAAGGTGAAAGGTCCGTGTCCGTCGTTAATTCATGGGGTACAGCGACTTGTACATTTCCAAGTTATAAGGCAAGGTTCCTGGCTTACTCGACGAGTAGATCTAGTGGGTGGGTTACTCGTGTAGAGCGCTAACTGTATCGTTTCACTAGCGCCAACTGTCCTTATTCAATCAATCTATTCCCAAGTCTATTCCTTGCCAGTGGTGTTCATGTTGAAGGAGGGGCCGAAAGTGGAAAACCCAATCTATACACTAGTCTGCCCTTCTCCACGCGCTATACCGAAGGTGGAATACTGAAGGTGCCCTTTGGTGCGGTGCTTGGTGCGATGCTACGTGGTCCGTCTAATCATTCTATCCTTAGCCTTAGCCCTAGCCCTTAAATAGACCTGCCCTTCGCAATCCCAATCCTTGTCGGTGTATTCTTTCGCTAGTGGAAGGAATCGGGGAAGGTGCGTAGCTCTTTCCTGAGGTAGGAAGGAAAGGAAAGACTTAGATGGCTGGTAAGTAAAGACATCTGCCCTTGATGGCTCGCCACCGACAATAAGGTTCTCCCTTGCTCACCAGGCTAGGATCAAACACTTCCATAGAAAGGTTATTCCTTGCTTGCAAAAAGGATGTATGCCGTCCTCCAGCATCAGAGTGGAGTTTGGGCTGCTTCGTCATATAGGTTATAGATCGCCCGCTTTATAACCCTGGCCTCCCCCTCTTCTTTTGATCCCTAGCATGCACCTTACCCCCTCATCTTATCAGCAGGCCTACCGACTAACTGCCTTCAGATGGAGGAACCTATCTATTGACCTATCTGTTCACCTATCTCTCTACCCATATATATACTTCGTTTCATCACTAATACTCACTGCTTTCAGCTGTCGTAATGCTCTCCCCTCATACCCCCCTCATTATAATCATCCCTTACTTAATTCCCTTCTTATGCTAATTCTCTTCCTCCTTGTTTCGGTCTACCTTGCTTTATCTTTCTTCTTCGCGCTATTCTTTTCTTTCTTTTCTTTCTTCTTCGTCTTTCTTGTTATTTCCTTTTGACCGGCGGGGGGCTACCGGGTGACCTTGACCTTTACTTGACTTGATCCGATTAGGGGTGTTGGGTGTGTTTGTTCGTTCGTGCCGTAAGGAGCTCTGGCTCTGATGATTCTGGTGGTTCCCTTTCTTGGGGCAGGGTTGATCATCATGTGGCAACCGCTCGTTCGGGAGCGTCCCCCCACAGCTGGGGATCTAAGGTAGGTGGATTTAGCTAATAACAACATACAATTACTATGCCCGATGATACGCCTCCCTTATTAGGGGTATCCCTATTCTATTCTTTGCCAGGTTCGTACTCTAAAAATTACCATCTGCTTTTCGATCCTCTCAATTGAAGTGCCAACTTTCTTCGAATTAATGGAATCCTCCATCATTCTGAAACACCTTCCACTCGACTTGTCCACCCGCAAGACCTAACATAGTCCGTACATTATTATACGTCATTCAAGCAATATACCACTTCGAACCTAAAGCGCTGTCAAAACGCACATCCTACAGGAAGAAAGCGTTATCCAAGGATACAGATACCGAAGTCTCCCTCCCAGGGCCGCTCAAGCTGCCTCAAGGTAGGTATTTCATCGCATATCTTATGGTGGATCGATTTCAATCGGTGCTACTTGCTCCGCTGCCACTGGATCTTTATCTGCGCCTGAATCCGCTAGACTTGGATCAGATGGACTTGGCTCTGCTACTATTGCCTCTGCCTATGTATCGGACCATGCCCTTGCCCCTGCAACCTCTATTGCCTCCGCCACAGGATATGGATATGCTACTGTAGACTCTGCCACTGATGATAGGACTGCTACTGGCTTAGATTTTTATGGATAAACAGGTTCTGAGTCAACGGATGAAACTGACGCTGGGTCTACTTCAATAGGTTCCGGGTCAACGAGGTCAAAAGCTGGTCCTGCCTCTCCTCCTACTTCCTATGCCTATGCCTATGCTACCCTCTTTGCTGTGAGGTTACCCAGGTTTGTTACGGGCTATCAAACAATCTATCAATCTGGAAGGAATGCTGCAGGCTCTGACACTCGAAATGTAATTGCCTGCCCTGCTGTTGGTAGCGGGGTCGGGCTGGCAGCAGATGTTCCAGTAGCTAGGGGGTGTTGACCAGATGTTCTGGCAGCGGCTAGGGATGATTACTCCTATGGCTGTTCGCACGGCTAGGGCTTACCCAGTGGCTGTTTGAGCTTGGCCTGTATATTTGGTAAATAGGTAATACGATTATTGATCTTCACTAAATTGTATTGGGCGTGCTGGCCTTAGAACTAACAGGTCCGACGCGAAAGCAGACTAAACTGCAGATCTTTGGCTGAACTGCGACTCCCGGAAGAACCTAACTCGGCTAAAGAGGAACACCTGGAGAAATGAAAGCCCGTTTCTCATAATAGCTTTCTGTGGTACCTTCCATTTTGTCATTAGGAGAAGTCTCTCGATCTGCAAGTGAAAAGCTCATTATCAAGGGTGGTAGCCTTTCGGTTGGTTGACCACCTCTATCGAATAGGAAACGCTTATTGAGTTGGCCCGGCTTATTCATTGAGTCGACTTAAAAGGGAAAGGGGATCTAAAGCTTATTCATTGAAGGGATTCCTTGGCTGGAGTAAGGGTTCGAACAAGCAGAAACATCTATATTTAGGAATTGAGTTGTGGATTTGTGGATCTTCATCCAAGGTGATAGGTGGTATTCACTACCCCACCCGCTATAGATCACTTGAGGCTTGGTTATTCGAAAGCCATAGATTACCGGCCGTTAGTTTAGCCCCAGATAGATTCCTTCATTTCACGTATCTGCCTATCCAGGTTCCCACCTTAACGAATCCACCACTCATTCTTCTGCATCTCACATTCACACGGCCCAAACACATGAACACTTGCCCCGACCTTTACCTCCTCTGACCTACATCATGTTGACCGGGGGCAGGTTCGAATCACCAGCTCCCTTTCCCCCTGATTATTTAAGCGGTGACTCGTCAGCCTCCGATGTTAGGAGGGAATTTGGGGCCCCACTCTCCCCGAATCTTCTTGTGCCTAACCCCCGTCCCCTATGGAGTTCATTGGATCTCGTATTGGCCCGGTGATTGATGATGATGGCTCCGTTATTATATAGAAAGGGGGCCCCAAGCACCGACTCTGATGATTGACGACGATGGTTGGGTTTTAGCGGTAGAGAGCTTCGTAACACCACGCCTAATGCATGGGGGAATGCCCCCCAGTGGAAACAAAGCATTCGATTCGTCTCCTTCAGGTTGGGTTTTAGATAGAGTTGAGAAAGCTACATACACCAAATAGCCTCGGGAATTATTGAGAAAGAGAAAGGGAAATACTCAATCTAGCGTATACGTGGAAGCAAAGAAAAGCTTCCCCTATTATTAGGCTTTCCCATCATGATCAGTAAGCCTTACTATTAAATCTATCCCGAAGGGGAATCATCGAAGCTATCATAATAGTGGAAACAAATAAGAGATGAATAGGCACCACAACTACCGTATTATTTTGGTCAATTTAGAGAGCATAAAGACCAAGGCCAAGGAGAGAAGTACATAACTCCACAGAAGGCGGTTGATGACCAATCAGGACCAATCCCTTAAAGCCAAGGACCCTTTCATTTCTTCCCCTCAAACCCCATCCTTCCAAGGCACCTCGCTCTCTCCCTCCCTCCGTATACTTTCTTTCTAGAGTCTATTCTTTCCCGAGGCTGCCCGGGTTCAATCAACCAGAGGCACCCCGCTGGCTCGATGTCCCCTCCCT
>Ga0224573_1000116_pt1 | contig 10959 bp, 6 predicted proteins | sample CRU1metagenome_FD_189088 | JGI IMG/M metagenome (GOLD analysis project Ga0224573, IMG submission 189088) | Spruce roots microbial communities from Bohemian Forest, Czech Republic - CRU1 | ecosystem: Host-associated > Plants > Roots > Unclassified | place: Czech Republic: South Bohemian Region... | reverse complement strand
ATATGCCACCGGCAATAGATGAATGCCTGTCCCGTCCCGATCGATCTGGTACTCCTTCCCTGCCCGGTCCCGCCTGCCCCTGTCAACGGAGACTGAATCCCGCTAGCGGATAGATAGAGAATGCAAGCTGAGGAGACCCCTATTTCCCCATGTAGTTCCTATTTATACATGCCCGCATGGCACACTCCCCTGACTCATTTCCTTATTTGGTAGTGCCAGTAAATTCATTCCTTTCCCATGCCTAGGAGGACCTGCACACACATTTCTTTATTCCCGGAGCTATCCAATAAATGATCTAGGAAAGAAGAGACCTATTACTTTAGAACCCATTACTTACTATAGAGCTAGCTCGCCCCGGGAGTTGTGTGGTTCCGACCCGGATAGATATATAGGTATGGCTCCAGCCAGCACATACCAGCAAGCATACATAGTTGGACGGACCCAACACCTATCTATATAGGAGTATAGCTATTCCCCTCCAGCAAGCAGAGAATGAGAAGAACCGAATCAGCAGCCGAGGGAAGTGCATACTATTATTATTAATGATGGATTGCCAAACAGATAGGAATAAATTCATACCTCTATTTATTCAGACGGATAGGTTCATCGGATGTATAAGAATACAGTGCGCCTTCTCTTTCTCGAACATCTTGAAAGCTGAACTAGCCTAGCCTAAGGAGAGCCGGAGTGAATTGGGGGTGATGACGAGATAGATGTTTCGAATAGGGAATAGGAGGGATAAACCCCTAGGTTTAGGGGAATAGGGTAGCCCCCGCCGATACGTCAATCAATGCTATAGAGATCCCTCGCTCAAACAGCAGGGTTCAGACAGAGTTAGAAATTGGGATAGGATAATACCCCATATACATATGAAAACCAACATAATTCATTTTCATTTCCCAATTATGCTAGCTACTAGCTACTAATTAGCTAGTTAACTGGAGTAGAGCCAGCGGAGGAATAAGATAAAGACTCTATAGAAGCTTGTAAAGGTTCAGCTTGATTGCTTATCATTCAGTGGTTCTCATTAGCTGTTGACTAATCCATTGGTTGGAATCAACCTGCCTCACCTTGCCTTGCCCTGGACTCACAGAAACTAAATGAGTAATGAGGAACTCTTTAGCTTTGAATTAGCCGTGCCTGCCAGTTGAACTGAACGATGCTTCGAGATTGGTTTTACCGAGTGATTAGGGAGTTGTATTTTATGGATGTGCTATATTATTTTCTGTGGTATTCCCATCTCCAATATTCAATTGGTTGGCGAATTCAGACAGAATAGTTCCACCCGAGTTGCATGCCTATACTCATATACAATACGTAAATATCTAGAATATTTCCAGGGCCAGATAAAGCAATTGGAAATGGATAACACGGAGCTACACCTGCACCTCTTATGATTTCAGCTACGCCAGCTAGGATTCTTCACCAGCCAGGATTCGATCCTCTAGCCATCTCACTTGTTAAACCCATTTCACTTTGCCTTGATGTCCACTTCTTCCAGTTTACCAAGTCCCGCTCCTGGAATACTCGACTTGTTGGAATGACTGAATCAAAGCGCTGCCCTTCCTAGCGGTTCTACGATTGCTTACGTGAGGTTTGTTCCAGGAGTTGCCCCCTAATCTCGACCCTTTTCCTCCGCCGCCCCAAGTTACCAATATGAAGTGAGTGCCGCCCCTCTGTCGAATGCTCTAACTATGGATAACCCGTTTCGGATGGGGAACAAAGCCGTATGGATTCGATGAGGGCACTTCGAGCTTACGATGGGCATATCTTGCTTGCGAGCTCAAATGCGCAACTAGAGATGGTTTGAAGCCGAAGGGAAAGAGGAGGCTGTTCAATTGGTTTGGAAGATCTAAGCTACGGAACTAACTGAAGCTACTGGATGGGATCGATCAATGAATGGCATGGAATGGCTCTCTAATGCGTGGATAAACCCCTAAGAACCCCTTGCTATGCTCTATAAATAGCTGGTTCGTAATTCCTATGGTGTTACCGTGGAGAAAGAGGAAGATGATTCAGTTGGGTTAAACAAATTCGGATGGATGTCCTACCTATACTTAGTAGGAATGAAAGGTGATTTCATGCTAGCAAAAGGCCGGCTCAGATTCTCTGATTCGCCAATCCCCCTGCTGATAGTGGCTCGCCCGCAAGCTCGAACCAAACCCGGTGGGTGAGATAGATAGGTTCTGCTTGGTGCGGAAACTCCTTCTATGTCAACGTTTCCTGTTCAAGCGATTTCAATCCAACCGCAACTATTAGAATATGTTATTTCATCATCTAGCGGCAGATCATGCTTGAACGTCTTATCTACATAACAGCCATCACTGACTGCTCTCGATAATAAATCCATCTAAGTCCAATGATGTAGTGGCTGGTTTGCGGGTGTTTATAATGGCAATTCACTAGCCGAGTGAATTCGATCAAGTAAGTCGGGAGGGAATCTTGCTTTAGAAAGGTTCACTAGCCTCATTAGAAAGGAAGGTTTATTAGTATTATTCTCGAGGTTCAACACAAGCCTTATGAATGAGGAATTGACACATGGATGCAACAAGTCACCCTTCTTTGGAAATTACACATGTAAGTCACTATCCCAATTCAAAAATCCATGAGGTAGGAATCAGGAAAGAATAATCAGTGGGAATCACTATGGAATCCTTAGGAAATCACTAGGGAATCATTACCAGTAGTTAAGTAGAAACTAATCCTTATTATGAAGAAGTTCAGATCATCCAGTCAGTAAAACCAATCATGATTATTCAGTCATCAAAGGTTGAAGCATGCATCGTTATTATAACATTGATACATTATCGCTCTCTACCCGAGATTTTATGTAATGTAAAAAAAGTTATATATATATATATATAAATATGATGACAGTAGTCACTTTTATTTATGAATGGACTGTGGCGGTAGGAACTTTTAAAGTAGTATTAGTTGGAACTACTTAGGTATGCTCTTCCAGATATAGATGAATAAGGAAGTAATAAAAGTTGGAATAGGAAATAGTCAGTCTTATGCTTTCTATAGTTATAAGTCCTCCTATAGTAATAAGTCCGTAGCTTTATATTATTCTGGGAAATATTATTATTTTATATAGTTACGGAACTAGATTTATCAACTTGTACACCACACTAACAAGAATCTACGAGGAGAACCTAGACTAACGATCAAACACCCATGGACTTATGAACTATTACCTGCTCACAACACCCAGAATAGGACAATGGATCCTCTCATCGGATCCTCTCATCTATTCCTTATGGAGGAGAACCACCACCAGGCTGAACTCTTTACAACCAGAAGACCTTTTACCTGAACCCATCCATTTAGATCTCTTAGGATCAGGCTTCACCAGCGGGATCAATTTCACCCACCTTCACCAGCAGCCAGATCAATGTCACTACGGTTCACAGCAGCTACACCTAACCTTTATAGCGGGGGAAGCTAACTAACCTAACCCCTGAACTCAGAGGAAATAGGAAGTATGCTTAGTAAAGATACTTAGCTCCTTGCTCCTTAAGATAGTCAAGATACTTAGCTCCTGAGGAGAAGTGATCCAGTTTGTATATCCATTCTATGAGATACGAGGAGCCCCTTTATCCGGACCCTCGAGCTACCTCAGGCCTTTAAGCTACTCTTTGAGCAACGAACCCACAAGGAGGAAGACGTGCCCTAAACAACCCATCCTTACCTACCCGATAACACAAGGAAACCACTAAGGCAACTATAGATATTTATATATATTTAGGGTTTATAAACAGATATTTAGGGTTTATAAACGTTGTAGAGGAAGGAGCTCCTGAGATGGATGGATGAACCCTTGCTTCAGACATAGGAGCTATTACTACTTCTATTTATTATGTTAACCTTAGATTTATACGTTAAGTAATGAAATCCAAGCTATTCCTTATATTCTATTCCTTAGATTTATGATGTGGAGCTCTTAATGATATTGATTATGTTAAGGATTTTCTCTTTAGCTTTATAGATCGACGTAGTGTCAAAGTATATTAGATAGATGAACACTTACTTACTAGAGTAGAAGGCTCTCTATTTCATCTCTTTGTCCCATACATATATAGTAGATCCCATACATATCATAGTAGGGTTAAGTCTTAGATGCAGGATTCTCCAAGCCTGTTACACCATGTTATGCTTTTTAGAGATAGGCTAACTAGCTAACTATCGGAATAACTAGAGGAACCTATTACTAACTTACCCTCTAACTCACTTACTAAGCTCTCCACTTCCTAATAACTTTAAGGAATTCAGGATTAATATATATATATAGAGTCCTTAATTAGTAAAGCTAGCCGTCAAGCTAGAGGAATTAATAATTGAGAGTTTAGGATTTTTAGAGGAATAGAAAGTATAGTCTTTAGGATTAGATAGATAGGTAGATAGATATTTATAACTTGTAGCTGGTCCTTAGTAAGATCTTTAGGCTTAGGATCTATTATTAGCTACTCGAAGAAATGAAGATCAAGTATTAGATAGCTTAAGATATCAAGGCATAGGCTGGCTCCTTAACACATTATAAAGGAATTAAACCCAATAACAACAACTAGATATGTATCTGGTATAGAACTAATCTTTTACACACCAAAGAGAGGAATTAACCATCCTTTGACACCGCATGCAGAGGTTCCCCTTGCTTGACAGTAGGAGGGCAAGGAGGGCAGGAGGCGATGCGACTTGAACCGTTAGAAGGCGACATGAGGCGATGCGAAATGAAGCGATGCGACATGATCCGTTAGAAGGAGGGCTGGAGGCGATGCGACTTTAGGCAATGCGAAGGCGAAATGAGGTACGTAGTCGCTCGACCATAAGGGAGAGGCTATGCGAAGGCTACTTGAGCGGAAGGCAACTTGATCCGTGAGAGGCCGAAGTCGACTTGATCCGTTAGAAGGATTCTTTACCCGTTAGAGGCTACTTTAGGCAATTTGCAGTTTCTTTTCTTATTTTCTTGATGGGCTAAACTCCCTTGCATAAGAAAAGAGGGATTCGATCCAGCAAAAGGCGGGGACCCTTCTGCTACCTTTTTGTTTTACGACTTTTCACCATCTATTTTTCGTTGGGCGACCGCCAAAGCTTAATTACGTATATAAAAACAAATGACGTTCATCATAAAGATAATAAAGCGTGGAAGGCAGAAATAGATGGAGATTGGGTCGAACCGAAACTAAGAAAGCAAACCAGCTTTCGTCTCTCGGACTACTGAAGATCTTTTTGTTGATTGGGACAGCGGAAACCCACTGACTTTTCTGCAATTATAAATGTATCCGAAAGGTGGAAGTTATACTTGCCATGGAAAGGACGTCTCCATGCGAGTCTCAAAAGAGATTTCACTATGTGACATTGACTAATGCAACGTGATAAATGATAAGTTTTTTGGAAATATGTCCCAACCCAACTAACATCATGGGAAAAGTTCACTATATGTGCTAGTCTCACGTAGATATGCAATATAATAATCCATATATTATAAATAGTAGACTATTGGTGGTCGTATTATGTAGAATAGTAGCTGTGCCCACACTCAGAACTATTAGCTAACAGAGCTATTAGCTAATGAAAATGCATGGAACCTGGGTCGACTGCATCAACTAGCGACATTAAATAGCTCCAACTATGACTACATGAGACTGGCTATGAGACTGGGCACCACATAAACTGGGCACGGGGTATCAATCAGAAACTGGTACTATTGGTGGGATTGGATTAGTCCCGGAGTCTCCTAGGTTATTGAAACTAGAAGAGATTTGGAAAATATTTGTCTAAATCTCATTTATTTCGGCCCTTTGCATATTTCTCATATTACAATGGTGGATACTATATTTATTATCTTAGTTTTCTTTGGACGGACACATACATTAAGGAGGAAGGCGGAAGTTATATATATAACTATACTTGCCATGGAAAGGTTAAACGTATCCATGTCGATATCATTAGGTATATATAGTGCCGTTGTGAAAACCTGTTGAGCTAGCTCTGTCCTGGGTGCAAGGCAAGGAGGGCATAATACCTAGCCAGATAGAAACTTCCAGAAATGGCATAATGGAAAAGTTAATCGTAGATATGCGATATCGGCGGCTGTATGGCAAGGGGAACCCTATGACAATGTGATGATACACTAGCTTTGAACCGGCTGCTAGCAACTAATACCTCCTGGGCACTCACTGACTTACTATTGAAGGTAAACTTCAATATGTGATTCTCATAGATAGGAGCCTCCATAGTACGCTGACCTCTATTTTCACCTAATAAGTAAGGTAATAAGTAAGGTAATAAGTAAGGGGGAGGGCTTATCCTGGTGGGTACTTATTTATTTGGCAAGGAAGTATACATGCGGTGAAACTTGGACTAAGGAACTAGGGACTATAGAGATAGGGCCTATGCCCCCCCCATTAGTCCTGCCTATGCCCTATGGTTTTAAGGTAAACGTCTCCATGCGAGTATCATATGTTAAGTTTACAGAGAGAGGTTGAAAGGCTCTTTTATCAATAGGAACACACTGACACCTACAGCAGAGTCATTTTAAACGTCTTTATGCGAGTTTGGAATGGATCTACCTACAACCTCATGGGGACAACTACTCAAGAGGAGTGCATTTTAACCTGCCATTCAAACTTGGCATGTAGTACCGGCAGTGGATAACCACCTACCTATATACCTGGGTCTCCCACCAGCATTGAACCTGGATAGCGGAGCGGATCGAGAACTAACTGGTGGTCACGTAGAGAACTCCATCCTGGTCACATAACTGGCTGGTCACATCAATGGTACCACACCAACCCAACCCACCTCTATGTAGTAGGTTTTTTCTTTACTACTTGGACACTTGGCGAAAATATGGGGCACGTAGAACTGGTCATCAGCGTAAACCACAGGGAATTACTACCTGATGATACGGGCCTATTGACCGGCTAGCAATGAAACTATCCAAATGAGGTTGATTCCCCATACATATTAGGCGAAGTTGGCATATTGTCCAACCACACTTAGTCGTATGGAAAGGAAAGGACGTCTCGATGCACGTATCATACTGCTCCACGAAACTCTAGCATTAGAAGAGGTTGAGCAGCTTCTAAATATGATGGAACTTAGCCTCGATTGGGACGAAGGTGTTCGATTTGCTCCAACCCCGTCTTTTTCGCAGCTTTCAATTTTCCGGACGGGTAAAATCTGTCATATTTTAAGAATCCCCGTCTTTTTTACAGCTTTTCATTTTATTTCAAATATGGAAAAGGTAACCCATTCCCGAGGTAATTGAAATTATTGATGTCAACCACCTAGGGGGAGGGGCCCCTGATTCTTATCTATCGGACCTACCTCAATGACAAACACCAAATGAGCGAAGGTTTCGAAATATGTCCCACCCAAACCCAATACATATGGAAACGGGTTGTCTCTTATGGGAGGTGCATAGGATCACCTATTAAAGCAAGGACGTATATATGCGCTATCCTATGTGAGAACGTAGAGATGCAATGCCGGACAGGCAGTGACCGTGTGGGAATGGCTATCGTCTAGCGGGAGCTAACTATTTGCATAGAAAAATGAATATGGCTTGTACTACTTTATCTACTTTCTTTCTTTATGGAACTTACCTTACCCGGAAGGGAGACCAGCCTCTTTCTTCTTCTTCTATATTTTCAAATTATGAAATCGACGGAACGAAAGTGTACGATTCAAATAGACGGAAGCGTATGAACGGAAGCAGATGTCATAAAAAACTCTTAATTGTAAACTACAGTGTCAGAACTACTTTTCATTTTGTTATTACGACCATAACCATAATAAGGCAGTCCAGAGTGCCAAGACCTTTAGTTCTTATTATTGGGATTATCTTACAATTAACTATAGATAAATTGACATCTGTTTCTCTTCTTCAAATTTGTAACAACAAATCTATCTTCTGATAATCAACAACAGACTTACAGTTCTTATTTCAAGTCTTCACCAAACCAAATCGGCCCGGTTGTCTTCTATGTCACGCGTGCTAACATGTATCTTCACACGACCAATATCTCATGTGGGTCGGGCTATCTCTTCAATTCATGATCCCCATGGCTTCTCTGTTGACTGGGACAATGCCCTTTTTCAATTGGTTCGATTCTCCGGCGGCTACACTTCTTTATCACCGCCCACAACGATCTGCATTTTCTTATCCCTTCTCTAGCGACGACTCACATTTAAAAAAGAAAGAACACATATACGCACCCACACTCGGTGGTCACGTAGACCCTTCACCTTTTTCTTTTTCAATTTCTTTCTTATAGACTCTCTCTAACGGACCCGGTGGCTCGACGGCTTCTTTCTACTCGGCAACGTGGCGGCTCGATTATGCTAACTCCTTACGCATCGACCCTTGCGACTACAACCCTCTATTCGATGGCTCTTACTTGGGACTGACCAGGCGGCGCGGCGGCGGAAACAAATCTCTTCCCCCAGCGGCTCACTATCCACACGACCCTGCACTTCTTTTCTGTCTTCCCACTAAGCAGATATCACGGTGGCTACGTATCACAGATCCCTATACGGCTCGACAGCCGCGTATAACTCTAATCGATTTCACCATTCGACCCAATCAACTGCCTGTCACACGGCCTCTACAGATTTATGCCCAAAACGTATACAGATCGAGTCACTCACTCAACGAATTCCAACTCTCTTCTGCACTTTCTTGTGTGTGATTGCAGTGCCTCGGTGCCTTCTATGATCACAGCAGTCCCTCGGCTCCTTCACCCGCTTTCTTGGCTTCTCCTCAACGTGGCTTTGATACCATGTTGTTTTGACACACACAAGCGTGGACAGGAATGCACATAATAATGAGAAAGAGTGGATTCCTTCATACATTAGATGATGAAATGTCTCATTACATAGTAGGAGGAGAGGAGTACGTGACGTAACTCCCAATTACCTAACTAATAACCGCTGCATTAATATGAAATGTATCATTATTACATCACTTTATTAGATAGACTTTCTTATTGGTCTAAGTCCTAATACTTCTAAGTTCTAAATGTGACCATTATCTCTAACATAGGTGTCTTTAAATAGGCATTAGGTACTTCAAAACCATGAGCTCAATACCATCGTTGTTCGATACCATGGGTCTAAAAACCATTGACCAAGTCATACATCTGCCACATCATGAATCCACTAACGAAAAAATCTTTCTATTCGAAAAGGCTGCCAATTATGCAGAAAGATTGGAACAAATTGGTTTGGTGTATTATCGAGGATTTAAATAATTCTTCGAGCAACGGAAGGCACAAGTTGAAGAGGTTGAAAGCAAGATTGTAAAATGGCCTTGATATATAGTTGAGCAGTAGTGTCACCTGTAGTTAAGGGTCAAATTGATCCAAGAGAAACAACAGATTTTAGCTTAAGGAGACTTGTTGAGATTGAAGTTTGAAATCAAACCAAAGGTGCATATGTTAGTTACTGGAGCACAAAGACAAAAGAAATTATGATGAGCTCTGAATGTCCTGAATTCATTGGGTGAGTGCAAAACGTGAGTCGACAAGTGTAGATATTTGAGCATTCAATTGCCTAGACAGAACAACAGTTGAACAATCTTTCAAGTGTCTGTTGTTGAAGATCAATTTTTGAAACTACTAAGTTCATGTTGGCCATCAAACATGGTTGAAGGTTGATAGATAATTCTATCTACAACTGGAAGCTACCAGCAAATACAACATTTTATTCAAATTGATATTCCAACTATTTTAGACAAGTTCAACACAGCCGCTTACCTAGGAGCTTGAACAGATCGACCATTCCAGCAAGTTAACCAACTCTAGTGAGTATACGTATTACCTTGTCGAGGAATAAATACTCCTACCACGCAACACGCATGGTACATAGGCAATTACAACGCTGCTGACAGATCGTAACCTTAACACTTCATTCTACGACCCAGCAGGTGGAGGAGACCCAATCCTATACCAACACCTAAGAACACGGTGTTGTGAAACATCCCTTTACGCTCAACTTTATTGCCTGACATACTTAGAAAAGTTTTAATTGCGCAAGGCTAACTTAGTAAAGTGAAGCGGCAATATGCTCAGAGATCTCACGGCATGCTTGTTTATACGAGTAGATTAGATCCGTAGCTCCGTACTATTGTTTATTGGGGCTACACTGTCTTCTGGTTCTTCGGTCACCCTGAGGTGTACATTCTTATTATCCCAGCATTCGGTATTGTTAGCCGCGTAGTATCAACATTCTCAGGAAAACCTGTCTTCGGATACCTTGGAATGGTCTACGCAATGTTCTCAATTGGGATTCTTGGATTTTTTGTATGGAGTGAAATGGCTCCATTGGACCTAGTCCTTTAATTTGCTATTAGCGAAAACATCTGCAGATCCGTCTACATGTCCCATGTTATAATGAAGGATTTATAGGATTATACGCTGGTACTTAACTGAAGAGACTGCAGCAAACGATTAATATCGAAATAAAGCTTCAGTCCGCTTTCTTTAACACAACGAAGAAAGCCCGCACCACATACATGTACGCTGTTGGTATGGACGAAAACCATATTAAACAGGCAGAAACAGCGGGTCGTATACTTCCTCCAAGGCGGAGGTAATAGATCGAAATACAATTTGATCCACTGGAGACGGAATCGTAAGAGGCCTCTTGTCAGAGGAGCGTGGTTTGGGCACAAGAATTCGTCTCATTGGCGAGAATAAGAATAAAGCTAATAGTATTAACAGTAGGCCCAATACCAAATAAAATCACTTCATATTGCCAAAATAAAATAGGCAATAAGGACCATGTCATAATCGTTAATGATTAGTTGCGGTTAGTCTCTGCGGGCTTAATTGACCCTGCTATCACCTAGTATTGCGAGAACTTGCAATATTGAACCTAGGTAAGCATATGGCGACTTTTCAGGTGGATTAACTAGGGAGTAGTTAGACAAAATCCACCCACTGTGAATAGGGC
>Ga0224573_1000115_pt1 | contig 10985 bp, 9 predicted proteins | sample CRU1metagenome_FD_189088 | JGI IMG/M metagenome (GOLD analysis project Ga0224573, IMG submission 189088) | Spruce roots microbial communities from Bohemian Forest, Czech Republic - CRU1 | ecosystem: Host-associated > Plants > Roots > Unclassified | place: Czech Republic: South Bohemian Region... | reverse complement strand
GATCTAAAGAAAGAAACCATGACCTTTGAGGCCGATGGTACTAGGGTGTATCATCCCTACCTCTTCAATCATAATCTTTTGTGACCCTGAAGATATCTTAACAGCCCTCCTCTTCGATCATAATCTTCTACGGCCATGAATATATCATCGAGGCCTTGCCCTTTCAATTAGAATCTTTTGCGAGCCTCAAGATATTGTCAAGGCCTTGCCTCTTCTATCATAATATTTTATGACTCTTCAGAGATTATAGAGGCCTTTCCTCTTCGATCATAATCTTATATGACCCTGAATATATCTTGGAGGCCCTGCCTCTTCGATCGTAATCTTATGCAACCCTGAATATATCTTAGAGGCCTTGCCTCTTCGATCATAATCTTCTGTGACCCTGAAGATTTATTAGAGGTTGCTACCTCTTTAAACAGTCTTTAGGCTCATCTCCACCTCGGTTCTCCCATCGAATTGATTCTCGAGCCTATCTGCTCCTCTAGCATGCCCTTAGACTCCATTTCCTTTGAGAAATCTCTTCAATTCCTCCCTACCAACACCCTCTTTTGCACTAGAGGTGGATATCTTGGACCAATGTTCCTTATCGAAGACCATTTCTTTTTCCACAACGGAATGTGTCGAACAAGGTTACACACACTTCCATGAATTTGATAGCTCATAGAGTATCTGACAAGATTTTGAAGTTGTTGTTTCTTGGATGTAGGACATTGCATTGGATTTTGGTACCTTTTATTTATTCTCTCAGCCCTTATGCGCCCCTTCAGGTATATTTACTACACTGACATATAGGTATAGGCTTTTCCTATGCAAGCAATGCATTTCGACCTTTTCTTTTTAAACCTTTGAATTCATCATAGGTTCCACCTCGTCTTGGTGAGTTGCCTCACCACTCCAAGTTGATTTATTGCACTCTTTGGATGGTAGCATTTTGTCTTACATGGGTTGCCCTAGTTTAGCACACTTTCAATTTTCGCACCCATGTCGCCCATCCCCACTAGGATCGGGAGTCCTCGTAGTCTCTAATGGCATAACGAGCCTCATTTTTTGCTCTTATCTATTGCTAACCTCTACCCAGTGGACTCCCGAGCAGTTACTTTTTGGTTTACTGCTTCTCTTCCCACTCATGCTTTTGAACCCAGCGTTTCATTTCATCCATGTGTCAAAGCCCCATCTACATGCAAACCTCCATCACCCACCCATTCCAAGGTGACCCACCCCACCCCCTTGTGTCCATACCCATCTGTTATCACATCCCTGATTGTTTGGAACTGTTTGGTCGCATATCGCAGTTGTTTCCTCATTGTAACATAATCATTCTTTTAATCTTTATCAAATAAAAACCACAAAAAAATCTAATGGAAAACACCAAAATGAAAAAAGAAAAACAAAAACAAAAACAAAAAGGGGAGAGAACTAAAGTTTTTGTACGATCACCAAGTGTTGCACCATGCTACATTTCTTCACAGGTTCAGCCAGTTGTCTGTGTCGCCCTTGTTCGAGGAATCTGTAATGTTTCACCTAAGCATGTCCATCTCACAGGTCCCATTGGGTTTTGAGTCCCATCTCATGCCATCCAGCCGAATTTGTCACCATGGCCTTTGAGTCTTTCTCATCCCATCCATTTGAGTTCGTCACTCTGGTCCTTGAGTCACACTCGCACCTTCAGTCTGGCTTCATCTCCATGGTCTCTAGTACACCCTCAGTATTACTCGCCTCCTAGTCTCCACTTTTACATTTGGTCCAATAGTCTTGTTAAGGTTTATGGTTGTTGCCCAGGTTAGCGATCCTTTATGCTTCAATCAATGGAAGTCTTGTGTCTCATACCCGTCATGGCCTAATCTCATTGTGTAAAGTCCAAGTCCTTATAATCTATCATTGCTTGGCATACCTCGTGTTGGTTTTAGGGACTCATCATTGCCCTTTATCCAACAGATATGCCTCTATTGACCACAACACCTTTTCTATCGGGGTTTTATTTAGAGGCCCAGTACCTTGGTGACCATTTTCATCATTGACGGTTTACCTCACATGCAGTAGTGGATTTCCATCATTGATCCCTAACTACATGGTTTCTTCCGGTGTTCGACTTCAAAACATCCATTCACATCGCATTAGTTCGTACTAGTACCCAGGTACCCATTTTATTTATTGGTGGGCTACCTCTGGCAATGACTTCCATTATTGATTACTAACCAAATGGTTTATCACATGCTCGACTACAACTCATTTTCGCATCGCGGATATCCATACGTCGTGGTGTAAGTGTTCCATATCCAGTTGAAGACCATGGACATGCAAAACCCCTTTCCATCATTATCGTAAGCCTCCATACTGGGCTTACCTTCAGCGAGTTATCCACATGTCCCGGCCCTTCCACCACTGTGGGCCACATCTACTACAGTTATGTGCCCCCACTGGGTAACATTGCTCCATCACATGTTTTAGATGGAAGCAACATTAATTTTCAGATGTATCATGACCTGGCTTCATATGTACGACCTTACAAGGCCATGGTCCCATATTGTACTTTACTTGACTATTACATGAGCATGGGTATGCTCGCCTCATTTTGAAGAGATTTTATATATATCACCTTCCATTTTTTATTTGACAGATGGCCTGCTTTCTCTCTCTAGCAGGGATTCTCCTCATCTAATTTAAGCTCTCTCTCTCTCAGCAATATTACATAAACACGTGATGTGTTTCAGCTATACAATGCTCTCCTAACCTCACACATCAGGGGGCATCTCTTACCACACCACTTTCGTCTGCTTTTTATATTTAACGGCTTCATGCCGAAGACAACACAAAGAAGTTCCTAATGCATTTTAGAAGCTCAAAAACCATGCAGGACAGGAGAATCAATCATGGAGGTCAAGAATCGACTCTTAACTTGACCAATTTAAGGAACTATGCATCCCTCCCTTGCTTTAGGTGCACGGCTGCGTAGGAAATCATTCTTGAACCGTGTAGTCCCTAGTATAGCATGAACGCATTCAATTTTGTGACTCATTAAATGGCAAGGTCACTTCTGGAGGTTTATTGGTCAAGCAGCACCCATACCATTCGAACTACTTCGCTTAATGAAGGGTTACATGGCCATTCCTGGTGTAAATGCCATCGCATGGGTTTATATTTTACTCCAAGCTCCATTTCCCTCCATTCCTTATCTAAGGTAAATCTGTAAATGAGAGCCTCCATCCTCCATTTAAACAAGTTCAATTGATGCAAAGTGATGTGGCAGGTTTTTTTCCAAGGTTGTGAAGCCCACTTGCTTCAATCTTCATTTGAGTTTCATGAGTGGTTATGCTACCAAAATTTCCCCCCGTTCGATCGGGGAAATTTTGTTCAAACTAAAAGAAAAGAGAATCCTAAATAGGATATAACCCCCAAAAGAGAGAGCTTGGAGGCCATCTCCATCACTCTCTCAAGGTGAAATCTTCCATTTTGTATTTCGTTTTTTCCAGTTGGTGTTAATACAAAGCATCAGTCTCTTTCCCCCCATAGATCTTTTCAAATGGTGTGGTGTTTTTTCATTTGATTTTGCACTAACTGCTTGGCATACGTCTAATCTTATTAGGAAATGGTAGAATTGCTTTCTTTGTTTTCATTGTGTGTGGGTTATTTGTGAGGAGGAATCTCCACTTGCATCCCTCTCTTCTTGATCCACAACAAAGCCAATTCAACAAGAAGCTTCCCCCAAGGGTTGCTTCTCCTTTCCTCATTAGTTTTCCATCATATATTTGATGCTTGGAAGATAGTTAGATTTAAATATATAACTCACATCTTTCTTTATGTCTCCCTCAGTGGATCCAACCCACTGTGGAGTGCCTTTTGGTCATCCTTGCACCAAATCACACATTGCAGAAAGGAAGTCGGCTCGTCCCGTCGAGCTACTTATCTCATAAACCCAAAATTGATTAGATGGTTGAGACACAAAACGCTCTGAGTCATCTCGTCTTGCTTGTGCAAGGATCGCCTTGCTAGTCTGGGTTTTACTTACCTCCAAAAAGTAAGCTCGTGAATAAAAGCTCTCCTTATCTGAATCTGACCGTCTACTTATATTTTTATAAAAATCTTACTTGTGCTGTTGTTTCAAACCCTTTTTCATTTTGCTTCCTCTCGTTTCATTTGGCCTTGGCTCGTCTTCAGAGTCTCATTTTGCTGTGCAACTTCTCTTGGCAACCCCAAGTTCTTGAGAGGGAAAGGATGTCGGCTCGTCTTGTCTCATAGTAGTATATAGTTAAGCTCCCTATCTTTCTACAAAATGTTTAATATTACTTATACTGAGATAAAATGACTATTCTAAGTGGTAAGTTCAATATATAGTATCATTTGTGAAGTTAAGGTGATGGGACCATTCTAGATTTGAAGTTTAAGATCTAGTATCAAATGTGAAGTTGAGGTGATGATAATGAATAGAGTCAAAGAAGTTTAGTATTTTGAAACTCTTTCATGATACTATAGTTAAATCATTTCACATATATTCTATATGTATTATGTTTATAACTTGGTTGTCGAGGATAAGAACGTGAAGTTAATTAACAATAAAGTGGTGTAGGTTGCAAGTCCTATTACGATACATTCTAGGTCAATTGAAACTCGATTTCCTATCACATTCATGGTTAAATTCGTGCTTGATAGATATTGTTGGCGCAAAATAGAGACCAAGGTTCTCATGGGTGTCCAGGGGCTCCGTCGTAGTCTAGCTGTGCTGGCATTTGAAATCCCCTTGCGGGGAAGGTCTCACCCGAAGCACTGCCGATACTAACAGATGGAGAGGGGGTTGGCAGGGTGAAAGGGAATACTCCAGGCCTTCATTATCCATTAACAATTAATTCGTAAACACTTTACTGTGCAAGTGCCATTCATAACAAATATACGCAAATGCAGACAGAACCATTCATACCATTAGACAGATAAATAACAGCATAACTCAATCATCCATGATAAATAACAACGTGATAGATCACAACATGAGCGCAACCATCCAAGGCAAGATAACACATAGAAACTAGAAGTGAAAGGGGGGTCTCCATTGATCCATTACAATAGCAGCTTCATTACAATACCCGAAAGGGTATCTGACTAGGACTAGATCCACAGTCGACAGACTACAGACTAGAACGCGCAGCTCATGAGACTATAAACAACCAGACTACAATCAACGGACAATCAACGATCAATCAACCTTTCCCCCGTAGCCCACGGAGTATATATATACAAAATGAGGTGATCTGCCTTCGCTGGTTTCCTGCCTGACTATGACAAATAGGCTCATTAACTCCCTGCGGAGGTCGGCGTATTAACCCTCTGCTCCAGTCGGCGCCTTGATCTTCTGTCCTTACTTCACCTGCCCGAGTCTGCTCTTTAATGCTCCACCGCCCAGGTCGGCTCTTCAATGCTCCGTCGCTCGGGTCAGTCACTGGCCGACTCTTCCTGCACACGCGATCCATTGCTTTCACTTTCCGCAGCCTTCTCGAGGTTCGCCAGCTCGCTCCCGCAGTTCCTTGTTCAGACTACCAAAACGAAGCGGCCAACAGGCCCTGACCACACCACTCGTCCCCGAGTCAACTCCTGGATTCTGCTGCTGCCTGCTCTGAACACTGCCCTTCAAACGGAGGGGCCAACTCTGGGACAAGTTCCAGTGCCCGGCTATTAAATGCGCTGAAATATTCTAACTGCTTAGTCCACTTCCCCAAAACAATGCTAGCGCCAGCTAAGAAAGATTGCACCTTCTTCTGATCAGGTTCGGATGGCTGCCTGTTGGTTACCTCCCGCCATTCTGTGTCTGCAAATGAGTCGAGCTGTTGCAGCTCCAGGTAAGCTTTCTGGGCCACCGGTCTTAATTCTCTCAGGGCAGCCTTATCCACCTGCATCATGGAGCTCCGCAAGCTTATCGTATGCCTCCTGAGCTTCCTGGAACTTGGCCATTTGCGCTATGGGATCTGCAGTGGCATTGGCTTCTTCATTGAGCTAATGGATTCTTTCGCGAAGATCCTCAATAGGTTTATCCCATTGCTGCAGCAAGCCCGTCCAGTCTTGAACTGTACTGTAGATGGCTCTGCTCTCATTAACTGCTTTCTTAAGTCTTTCTCTACCTACTCGGCCATCTTCCAATACTGGAGGTATCTGGTTCATGAGCTCGTACACCATCCGATCCTCCTGTGATCGTGCGCGCTCCAAATCCTCGTGCAGCGAAACATTACATTCGCGCAAATGGGTCCATGATGAATAAAGGATATATACTTGCTCCGTCGATAGGCGGGCAGGCATAAACTCACTCATTTCTAGGTCCACAGCCTGCTGGCCACATTGTCTCTAGTCAAACCCGTACCCTTTTTAACCCTTCCTCTGCCTGGTGCCTTGCCTGCACCTGAAGATCTCTGTAAGTGGACACCTCGGCCAATTGGATTTGCAACTGCTGGTTGGCCTGCTGAAGGTCCTCGTAACCCTGTTCCTGGCGTGCAAGGCGCTGCACCACTTCATCTGTTGAGCACTGAACCAACCTGATCAGGTCTGTCGATGACCAATTTTGCAGCTCCGGAACAGACTGCCCCTGATGAATGCTCGCGGGTGGGCACCAGGTAAAGGGTAATCCGCTCGCAATCGACTGCTCGCTATGTGGCGACGTTTGTGCTTCTGCTTTGTGAGGTCCCTGGGATCAGCGGGTGAGCTAGACTACGCGCTCCTGAGTAGCCTCTATTAGAAAAGGTGTTACATCCGTATGTTCTTTACAGACGCGGAGCATGGCTTGACAGTACAGGGGGTCCTGCGCTAATTGCTCAATTTGCGCCATTGTTGAGAGCTTCTCCAGAGGTGTTTCTGGCAGGGAATGCGGAATGGGAGGATCTGCTGAGGTGGAGAGCGTTCTTCATGCTGTAGGGGATTTGCATCATCCATCTGTACATCATCCTTCAGCCAGGTAGTAGGATCCTGGCCATCCCCTGAACCATTAAATTCATTGCCTCCCCCTTAACTTCCAGGGTCTTACGGGCTGTCCACTTGTGTTGTCGTGCCTGTTTCTTCAGCTAACCCACTCTGCTGCAACTCGTGCACAATTGGAACCCCTGGAATATCTGCAATCGGAGGTGGGGGCTCATCGTCTATGGTGACCACTATAATGGGTGCACTCTGTCGTCGTGCAAAACCAAAGGCATGCAGGGTCCCTTCAACCGAAGAAATCCCTTTCTGCTCTACAAAATAGACTAGCTCAGTGAGCAAAGCTTCACCTGCGGCACCCTGGATCCTTTCATCCCTTAATTCCTGAAAAAGGTCATCACTCCTATTTTTAGCTCCCTCAAGAGATAGCTCAGGCAGGCTTCTAAATAATCTAGGCACAAGTCCTGAATAACCGGGTTCTTCCCTACCTAAAGGGTGATTACTTGACCTTACTTTAGGTTAGGGGAGTAGGGAGGGATCGAGGAGCCTAGCCTACAGGCAGGCCGACCAAAGGGAAGGGAGAGGCTCGCAACCTTATTCATTCCACTTGGATCGGGGAAAACGGGGTTCGAACCCGCGACTTCTGGCGTGACAGACCAGCACTCTAACCGACTGAGCTATTTCCCCCTTCTCTTCTCCCCACTCTTTCAATTAGACTTCAGTCTTCCATTTCATTTATTCACCCGAGAAGGCGCTGCTACCTACCGGACCAAGCACTCGATGCCACCCTGGCACTGGGGCTTCTTCAGTTATTCATGTTCCGATTTCTGAAGTATGATGATGGAATGGATTGGAATACGCTCGCATTTCATATTCTTTATCGCTTTAGAACCATATCTAATATTTAAAAAACAAATGGAATTAGCTTTGCAACATGTATCTATTCTTTTTCTTTGATTCTATTTAACAAACAAATGAAATGAACTTGGAGCGAAGCGAAGCGGAGCCGCTTTCCCAAAGGGGAAGGGGCGTTTAGCACTCTATTTCTCCGAAATAGAGGAACAAAGTACTTTCCCGTATCGCGGGGAAGGAGCGTTAGCTCTTTCCCAAACTGGGGAAGGAGCGTTAGCTCTTTCCCAAACTGGGGAAGGAGCGTTAGCTCTTTCCCAAACTGGGGAAGGAGCGAAAAGCCGCTTTCCCGACAAAGGTTATTTATTGCTAACCCATAAGGGTTAGGAGGGGAAGGAGCGTTTAGCACTCTATTTCTCCGAAATAGAGAGAGGAACGAAGTACTTTCCCGTATCGCGGGGAAGGTGCGTTTAGCTCTTTCCCGCTGCCCCCACACCAAATAAGTAATTCAGGGATTTCTTGCTTTCCCGACGAAGGAGGGGAAGGTAATTGCTAATAAAATATGTTGCTAATTGTTGCAATTCCCAAGTTAATAAAAATGAATTGCTTAAATATGATATTTGGACAATAATGGATACACGTTGCAATTACCTAATAAAATAGATTGCTAATTGTTGCAATTACCATGTTAATTCCATTTAATGGTGAAATATGGTATCAGCTAATAGCAATTAATAACTTATACATGTTCTTTCCCATATAATCACTTTTTTCCGTGTAGTATATGTTTAAATTACCAAGGTAATTGTAATTAATGGCTTATACATGTTCTTTTTTTATAATTACCAAGCTAATTGCGATTAGTTGCCTACACATGTCCTTTTGTATCTATTCTTTTTCTATCGTACGTACTTTATTTTGAATGGAGCCTGCCTGCTTGGCTGCTGGCCTCCCGCCCGGAAGTGGTGCATTAATCATTGAAGCATATAATAGGAGGGCGGTAATATCCGTGGGCTCTCCCTTTCCTTTGGTCAGAATTTGTGTTCTGTACTGACCTTACTGACCTTCCTTCGTTATAAGGTAAGTAAGGGATAACCCTCTCATTTTCACCCGGGTTGACCTGAGCAGAGCGAAAAAGAAGGTCCTTCTATCTATAAAGGATGGGTGGGATGGATGAACCAGGAAATTGCGTGGAATAATATAGTATGATGAACCATGAAACAACTACCATCCATGCCATGCATGTGTGTGAAATTGGAAACAAAAAGGATTTGATTCCCGCTTTGAGTGAGTCAGGTGACTTCGGTTCGGGATGTGGTACAACCGAACAAACGAGCGAGGGCTTGAGGCGAAACTTCCCATAACCAACCCGAACAGGAAGCCCCTGTGTGGTGTGGGGGCGTGTCAACGAACGCGAACACGACCCACCGACATAGAAGTAGCGAGCAAGCCTTCTAGTAGCAAAATTTCCCCGAGGCTGCCACCACGGGATATTATGCCCTAATCATCTACCTGCAGGATTGTCAAGGAAACGAAAGTGCCACTTCTCAGACAAGGACCCTTCGCTACGCTCAGGTAAGGTAGGTATACTTTTATATCTTCCCGAACCCAGGTTATAATAGGGCTCTTTGAGGGGAATAAATATGAGTAAGGTGCATAATTTATGTGTGTAGGTTAGCATAGCGAAGGTTACTGTCACGAGGCCCTTTATCTATCTCTGGCCCCTCAAAGAGCGCGCTTCTTTCTATGGTGTTGTGTGGGGCTCTATTATATATATAGTGACATAAAACTAGTCGTCGCCTTATATATTGGGGGGAAGGGGGGGCTCAGCTCAGCTCAGTCAGGCGATCCCTTATCCTTATTTCCTTGGCCTTGGCTTGGCCTTGGCAGAGGCATTTAAATATTTATCTTACTGTGTCCTCTCCTTATCATATCCTTCTAGCGCGAACACTAAGGAAGGCAGTCGTTAGAGGTGAGCGGGGTTATTAAGACAGATAGCTCCAGACAAGTCCAGGGAGGTCCGGCCCCAGGGAAGTATTTTCATGGCCCCAATTCTGCCTTTCGGATAATGCGGAGCCGACCCTCGACCGACGCAGGAGGGAGAGAGCATTTCTGCACCCGCTCGACCCGCCCGCATATAACCTGGGCATTCACTCGACCTGCTCTCCCTTTCTCGACGATCTTATTGTATGCGAACTCACTCCTGTTCGGTTATTACTGACTATATCATATATAATAAAGAGACCGATTCATGTGGGATGTCGCTCACTGTATCTTACTTTACTAGGTCGAGGGATAGGGCATTGACTCGCTCGACGTCAGGAGGGAGAGGCACTTGTTCTTGTTGTTATCCCTCTCCGTGCGTGAGGAGGAAGAGGCGCAATCAATCGGTATAAGTTCTTAGGTGTGTCATATGCCAGATATTACGTAATAATCACCTTATGTACCTTTCGGTAGCGTTAAACAAGGCTGTCCCCTCTCCCGACGGGAGGGAGAGGCAGGCGCTTTGTTCGGTGAATTTGTTGAAAAGAGTAAGTGGATGGGAGGTGTCCGCTATGTCCTTCGGTGAATAATCCCGTTCTGTGGGTCCTTCGGTCGGTTAAAAGAGAGAGAGTCTGTTAGGAGACAATAGGTTAAGGTGGCGGATCGATTCTTCGTTCGGTTCAAGGTTGCATTCTAGTGCACCCGATGCTGTTGCGGTGAAAAGAAAAGAGTAGTATTCCGGCGGTTCTGCTATTCCTTGTTGGGGAGGAGTGCCCCGGTGCGGTGGAAGGGCAGAGTCTGTTTTCCGTTTGTTGTGACTCCACGAATGAATGGGCTTCTACCTAATGTATGTGGGCTTCTACCTGGGGTTCATGTGGGCTTCTACCTGGGATTGAGGGTCTTACTGGTTAATGCTTCTACTGAGTAGGCGTCTCCCTCGAGTAGATGATTGGGTTCCAGGGGGTCTCGACTGGTGTGGGCTTCTACTATGGGGGGGACTGGGTTGGTTGTGGAATTGAATTGGCTGTGGATCAATCCTCTGGTCCTGTTTATCGGGGTTGTTTACTTTGGTCTCGTTCCAACTAGTGTCTAAAAGCTATCCCTATCGGTAAGGCAGGCTCGGTACCAACAAGAGCAAAGGCCCTCGACCTAACCTATCAGGCGCTCTCCCTCTCCCTATCTACTGTATCGATCGGTAAGACTCGACCGATAGGGAGCATGCTCCACTAGTCCGCTATTTTGACTTGACTCCAAACCCCAATGCA
>Ga0224573_1000114_pt1 | contig 11012 bp, 5 predicted proteins | sample CRU1metagenome_FD_189088 | JGI IMG/M metagenome (GOLD analysis project Ga0224573, IMG submission 189088) | Spruce roots microbial communities from Bohemian Forest, Czech Republic - CRU1 | ecosystem: Host-associated > Plants > Roots > Unclassified | place: Czech Republic: South Bohemian Region... | reverse complement strand
GATCCTACCTAATATGTATAATGAAATCCATTGGATTCCCTACTTCATGCATTTGATCTCCTGTCTCAATTAAGAGGGGTCATGGAAAGGCTCAATATAGCGATCGATTCCTTTTTCATCAACCGCTGCAGCTGCACGAGGTCACATAAACCTACCTTTATAGCTTTCCACAAATGACCCACTTGACGACGTCTAGGGCGAACACAACATTAAGGCTAGCTAAGGATTGGACACCTCTGCTTAGGCGGGGACACAGGAATTAGGCGGATACTGAGGAATCGAAGCTGCAGTCTCAGCAGGCCCATTAGTAGTCCAATGAGTCAATGACTCTATCCCGCTTTGTCTCCCTAGCTTGACGGTATTGAGGCTTTTGGTGCCTTCGGTGATGAGGATATTTTTTAAGCATATATGAGTTATGGCGTTCACACGTAGTCTCCGAGCACCACCTAATTGGTTCAGTGATTTTAAGCAGCTCTCCCCTAGCCGTAAGGGTAAGGGCGCGAGGTTTTTATTCTTTCCGCTTAGAAATAGTATTATTAAGTTTCGGGACATTGGACTTTTAATAGGACTAGCAGACGAAACCGAACTAGCAGGACTAGCGGAACTAGGAGCAGGACTATAAGCATTAGCAGCATTGGCGTGTGTAAGAGCAAGGGCGGTAGGTGAGCACGGAAGCTTCTCGTCAAATTAAAATAAAGGACAGGTTTTTCGACTAGCTGGCTGTTTTCGGCATGAGTGTGTGGGTGTGGTTGGCGCAGCAGAGGCCCTACCAGCAGCAGTTAACGTGGCTAGCTCTTCAGTGGCATTTGTTGAGCGATCTGTAAATCTCTCGTCTTTCAGTTGTGTTGGCTCAGAAGCTAATCAATCAGTAAATGCTTAATCTCTCTCTCTTACTGATTGATCTCCTGAACCTTCGGTAACCCTGTAGTTGTTGGAGGTGTAGCTAGTGAAACAGTAATTGTAGTCCGTAAGAAGGCCCAAGCCGGTTATTAATAATCCCTCTTGTTGGACGGCCTAGCTATAGCTATATAACTGGAATTTTCCGTCAAGTCAAGGTCTTTCTCTCCAATGGGCGCGATAGTTAAGTAAATCACGGCTGTCGTATCCTCCTCGGGCTAGCCATTGCTTGAGTGAACAACCACTAGCTCTTGGCTATCGGCAGTACAAAGGCCTGAGGTGTGGGTTACAAACCTTGATTTAACATTGGTGTGCCACGTCAGGGCCGTTCTATATAGGGGCGCTACTCTGCTTCTCGCTTCGCTTTGAGCGCTCCGCTAGTTGCTTTTAATTAAGCCATATCTTGCTACTTACGTGAGAGTAGGATCTGTCAAGAGAGTCGTTTCTTCAAGAGAAGGGGTTACGTTATTGGGGCACTAAAAATATGTGCAACATAAGCAACTCGACTCAAAGGTTCCAGGATGTTAAACAGAATAAGTAGGCGGCTTTCATTGACGATAAGCTGGCGAAACCAGAGAAAAGAAGCTACACGCAATAACCAACCATAAGAAGTATACGGTTTTGAAGCCGGAGCAACGGAGGATGGCGACTTTAATCTCTAATCGCTTTCAGATACTCGATTGACGCTGATCTTGACGCGCTCTTGACTCGCTGACAGAACGAATAGGGGATAATCTAAAGTAGGCTCTTTGAAGCAGTATCTTGCAACTGGGCCTAAATGCAAGTATAGTTAGTTGATCTGTAATTACTGATTCTGGATAGCGACTCTACTCGGTTTAGCGGATCTTAAATCTCATGTCATACGGAGGAGTGCCAAAACTAAGAGAGAAATATTTTGAAGCCCCTCTTGCAACTGGCGCTAAAGCAAAGGAACCCGCAACCGAAGCTAGGGGTAGAGTCACAGGATCTGCAAGAGAGAGCTTAAAGCGAGCTTCATCAATCCAATCAGTCGATCTAGTTGAAGCAGCAACAGAGGATGCCCCCGGCAGGGCTCGACCGTAGGGAGAGGAATTATTATCGCTTAGCGCTTGTGCTAAGGAAGGCTCTAGCTGATTTTGTTTGTGTCACGGAGGCCCTCTCCTTTCTCTAATCTCTCGCTTCCGACTCCTATATTGAAACTCTAAGGTACGAAACTATATATTTAGTCTCTGTCCCTGACTACACAAATTCCATAAACCCCGTGTTTTTTGATGCAAATTGTGTCAAGAGAGTAGTTTCCGCAAGATATTCCATAGGTGGATTTAAGCGGAAGATCTGCGTGATCTGATCTTTCTTGAGGACTAGTAACTGGTCCTGTAGCTAGAAGTCCCCATGAGCTCCCTCAATTCCTATTGAGATTTAGAAAGGGTCCATAGGCTTCTCTCTCAAGAACATAGGCTTCTCTCTCAAGAAAGCGGGTCTTAGTGGGTAGTATAGTGCCGTTCAAGCGTACTCCCTGCGGGTAAGGTCTAATACCCCTTATTGGCATGAGGAACTGGGCTCCCAATTCTTCATCCTCCTTTTTGAGCTGTAAGACCAGGCAAGGGATCCCGCTTAGTGGGTTCGAGTTAAGTAACAGAACCTCCTAGCCTGCCCTTTTTTAATAGATATCTAGGGTTGTCGGCACCCTTCCTCAACTGGATAGGGAGAGGGAAGAATAAGCTGCAAAGCTCTGCTGGTGAATAGCAGATGATGCTCGATTAGGTATGCCAATCCGGCAGCTTGAAGGCGCGTGTCTGATGTTTCGGTAGGATGTTGCTATGTCCGCTTTCAGCCCGTAAATCGAAGGCTGTTCTTCCCATAAGGGGGATGACGTTATAGGGTTCAAATTAAAGAATCTTATAGGTGGAACTAGACATCGAATAAATATTCGTGCATCTCCTAATCGGCGTTTTCTCATCTGACTTTGCTTTGAATCTCCCCTTTGATCTAGGGCGCTTCACACGAGAACTACTAGAAAAGGGGAAACCCCAATCGCCAATCGCATCGACAAAACAACGCCTGGTTGAAATAAAGGATTAGAATCCGTTCGCGACTTGGTTTTTCAGTTCAGATAATAAAACTTTCAAAGGAGATTCTAGACTTGCAATCAATCCCTTTTCTTATTAGGCTGAAACCGAAAGCAAAAGACCTCTTGGTGTGGGGGCACCAGATCTCAACTTGAAATACAAGGAATTCTTAAACTGACTAGCAAATGTAGGGCTTCCCAGGGGTCTAGGAAGGGAAGCTACGAAGTCTTGGAGGTGGTATCCATGTTCATGAATATCTTATCGAATTTGCAGGTTTTCGTTCAAGAGCCGGTAACTGAGAGTGGCAGCCTGTAATCAATTTGGCGAGTACGGCAGATTGCTTTCTGTTTTTATAAGAAAGACTATCTTGCTTGGGGAAGCTCTTTCACTTCTAGAAGCCTATAAAGATGGATCCGCGCCTTTATGCCAGCGGGACAGATCTTGATGTATGGTACTATGTGAGGAAAAGTATGTGAACCTTGTTACCATACCAATCAATAGGCTGTCGAGAACGGGAAGAAGACTTCGGCGAAGAAGAAGTCGCTACCAGCAAGAAGAAAGATAAGCGGGCATAGGCTGCTTTTGACGTTGGTCTGGCGTAGCCAGTTGGCTAGTTGGTTTCTTAAGTCTGTTTACTCCTTCGCCTTGGATCGATCTCACGAGAAGAGCTCCCGACCTCCCATACCTCAGGTGATGCACTTATTGATCACTTGTACGGAACAGAATATGCCTCTTGCTCCTCCTAATGCATTCGTCTGTGTAGTTGATGTAGTCTGGTTATGAAAAGGAATCAGTCAGAAGGAAGGGCTCTGTAGAGCATGGGGAACGCTAGTTCAGGATTGCCATGGTTCGGAGGGTGGGTGACCCTACTCTGCCAGACAAGACGTGTACCGGTCGTACCCGAAAGTGAATAAGGCACTCTTTGTCGGTCGCTGGCTTTTATTAGAACCAATTGATGCAGATCGCTAACCTACAAATAAAGAGACCCGCTCCGATCATCCACACAGCTACCATTTGTTTGATATGGTTTACCCGATGATCCAGTATTGGCTCATTCGGAGGGTGCCAATTCCCGATTCCTATACGTCCTATGCGTCGAGTGAGGCAGTTACCGCAAGTGATGAATCAGCTGCTACCGTGGAATCCTCGCCCGGAAGCTCAAGCTCCCCCAATGCCTTTAATCGATTGTACCGGCTCTCTTTTCGTCGAATCGTAACCGGCGTCTCGTTGAATTGGGCGTAGTAGCAGTAGGAGAAGACGAAGAACCATACCGGAGACTCGGGTAGCCAGATAAAGGTCACCTTATCTCTGTCTCGTCACCTACGTGATATAATAAAAGGCTAGCTGCAGCAATCACTGGAAGCCCACAAGGTCCGTCGAATCTTCCGGATGGGTCTAGCATCCGTAGGTAGTAAGAGCATTTAGCTTAGATTGAGCTTAGCCGGTAAGAGGACTTAGCTTAGACCAATAAGAGCATTTAGCTTAGTGGTGGATTTATTTAGCCCAGTGAAGAGTATTAGCCAGGAAGAGGACTTAGCCTTTAGCCAGGAAAAGCAAGAAGAGGACTTGGCTTAGCCAGGAAGATAGCCAGGAAGATAGACAGGAAGATAGACAGGAAGAGCAAGAAGAGGAGGAAATACTGATGCCTTGATCGGATTCGTGGCATCAAGATTGGACTCATTTAAAATCCAGATCGTGATTTGCAGGTTTAGCCGGCGACAAAATAAAGTTTTTGAGGTTCCATGGGCATTCTCATCATCCGCCTCAAATCCGTTACTCTCGAATCTGCTTATTCGCTTGGACCAGCTTATCCCTCAGTCGTATTTCCGGGTTGAACCACTTTAGAGGAAAGGTTTCCAAACAGTATCGTTAGGGCAGTCGTTTCATTCATTACTCAGATCCTCCCTTCCATGCACGGGTGGGAGAAAGCACTTATCTCTTGCGGGTAAGGCCGCATTCTTATTGCAGTTACTAGCTATTGGAGGGTGGGGGTATAGAAAACAGTTAACAACTCTTCACCGATCTAACTTCTTTCAATGTCACCCAAAAAATAAGAGAAGTGAACAAAGCCCTAACTGCATTAACCACATAAATGCAATAAGAAGAGAGGGATGGCGGGGGGTCGAGTATTTTCAATTCCAGCATTTACTATTAAAGCACAGGAATTCATGTATCGCATGGCTTTCATTGGCATGTATCGAATGCAATGATCGAATGCACTATTCAAAGGAAGGAGGATCGATTGCTTGCGGATGGATGGGTAACATTTCTTGGGGAATGGAGGGATGATGGAAAGAAGGAGGAGGCATGAAGGAAAGAAATATGGATGGACTCGGGAGGGCTAATACTATAGGGTCTAGCTGCAAGGGGCAAGAGAACTGATCTGAAGAGAAGGATGAATGGGAAGAGAATAGTGAAGAGATAGTATCCTTGAAGTCCCTACTTGCTAATAGCCAGAAAAGAGAGGGGGCGAAAAATATATAAATATTTCCGCGAAAATAGATTGATATCTCATTCACTATATAGATATGTGAAAAACAAAAATGAACAATTACAAACCCCAACTACCTTTCCTTTCAGGCTGCCCTTCATTTCCCCTCATTTGCCATGTATCCACTCCAGTGCCCCCACCTCCCCGAAAGAGACCGAAACCTGCCTGCAAGTAGAAGATGCCGAAAGAATGCCTTGTATGCTTACCAATGCTAATAGAACAGATACGGAGGGAGAATAAATATAACTGCCTACTGCCCGCCCTCCTAACTGCATTCTCTTTACTGCCTCCGGGCCCGTAGTAGGGTTCTCCCACCTGCCTAGAGACAACTGCCCGCCTATCGAGTTAAAGAACAGATTGAAGCTATTAAAGAATGCTATTACAGAATGGAAGAATGCATTACCCATATTCCAGCAATCAGAGACAGTACTTCCTAGTTCATTGCTAGTTACTTCATACCATACTCATTTCATTTTCAAAATAAGAGAAGTGAACAAACCGATTCTTCTTTATTCCCGGGAAGTTATTGAAATATCTTTCCTCTTTCGAAGGCGGCAAAGAAAGCATTGGCATCATAGGCAAAGTAAGAGACAGTTCTAGTTGGGTTCAAATCCAGTTGATGATCGAGATCGATATATAATGCCCGCATCGAAGGGGCCCCGGAAGCACCACAACATTGGTGGCTACGCAGCTGTCCCTATTTCTGGTAGTCGAGGTGCTGCTGCCATCCCTTTTTTCTGCTGACTCGGATGCTTTTAGGTAAACTCGGTTAATTACCTCTTCGGGATCAACTGTTCCAGGTCATATACATTCACTGGTTCAAGGTATTATTATCGCTTAGCGCTTGTGCTAAGGTAAACAGAATAATGAAAAACTGGCATCTCTGCCACTGCCATTGATGGATCAACTTATACTTTTGCTCGGGCTGGGCTGTGCTTCTGCGAAAATGCTTTATTACTTATTATTATTATTGGTGTTGCTTATGCTGCCTAAGCCTAAGCTTGATCTTTGGATGAGTCCACTGGATTAGACTATTTTACCCTTGGATACCAGGGAGAAACACCTATATCACGCACGGGATCACGAACACTGAACAGGGATACCTTTAGCATTACAGGAGAATCTCCTATACCCCACTCCCATCGATGGGATCACAACAAAGATCATCCATTTATAGATAGCTGGGTGATGGGTCTGGAAGAGAAGATATCGGTTGTTGTAAAAGATGGAGGGGCTTATCATCAATTGAAGGACATTGATACTCGGCGAAGAGTAGTTAACTGGGGCCTATGATGATCAATGAAAGAACGCCTACAGTGATGATTGATCTATCCGCGCTGGCTACGTACGCTCTTTTCTATGCTGCTTAAGGGAGACTTCCTCTTTTAGGCGAACAGCTATTAGTAGTGAAACAAAACAAAAAAATGAAGGAAAAACCAATGCCGCGGAATCGAATAAGCTCTTTTCATTCGGTGTTTCCCTTGGCTTTGCGTGCTGTGCTTAGCGTAGGGCGCTTTCGCTTGCTTCGTAGTACTTCCGGTTTGGAGCCATCGTCGCAGTTTAGGTTGTAGCATGCCTTGGCGAGGTTTTGCTCTTTCTTGGGAGCGTAGTTCCCTCTCCTTGGCGCACAGGTAGTTTCCACCGATCTTTTTACTTGCGCTAGTGCGTATCACTGCCTTCTCGTGCACTCTCGCGCTTGGTGTGAAGCTATTCCCTGCCAATGCTTTCAAGAGGGGAATTGGCAATCTGCTGCTTTAAGCTAAGCGCGCAGTGGAGGCCTGGGCTTTAGCTCACCTTTAGCCAAGCTGCGATAAGTGCGTTCAGTGATTCTTGTACGCTAATAGATGTGATTGCCTGGGTTAAGGTGTTCTCGCTGATTAACCCTGAGGTCGATTAGCGTGACTAGCTTAAGTTGTTGCAATGTGCCCTTCCCTCTCCCTTTGCTTATCTAGCTTTATGTTGACGGTTGCCCCATCCGCTTTTATGCAACGGGTGTCAAACTACCCTTCCTCCAAGATTGAAGTTTCGCTCCAGAAAATGCTCTTTAGGAAAAGCCATTGGAACCGAGTATAATAGCCCCTATATATAAGGACTCAGAGCCTTTTGGAACTTCTTCCCCTCCCCTAGCCTAGAAGAAAGGCTTTCTTCGTCTGCTTGATCTGCTACGGATGCCCATTAAAAAGATTCATTCCCCGGTGGATTGATTTGGCTATTGCTTTTCAGCATCAAGCTTATCTAAGGGCTTTGGAACATTCATTTACTACATTCTCCTCCCACTGGCCATCCTGACAACAGCTGGTTTATGGCACCGGGCTAGCTCATGAAGAAGTCGAATCGGAGTTGTCCAGAATCAGATCTCCTCAGAGCACTATTCACCAGCCTTCCTTCGCCCGGGAATGGTGACAGTTGCTGCCTGCCTTGCGAAGCTTTGAGTCCTTTCCTCTCTAGATCTGACCTCGCCCAAAGGAAGGTGTAGGTAGCATAGCGAGATGCTTCACGCAATTGCGCGAAAGAATACCTAAGCTCAAGCAGCAGATACTACCACATACAGGAGAAGAAGCTCTAGCTCGAGCTATAGCGCTTATTAGGAATTGTCCAATTCAATTAATTCCAGGGTCAGAGGGAGAGTCACGAAGGGCTATTCTTCGATGGGGTATGATTCCACTTTCACCTTCCCAAAGGGATCAATGGTATACCGAACGAAGGGAACCGAAGGGAAGCTTGGAGTCACCTTCCCGGCTTGGCTCTGATTGAGGGATTCTTCTTGCCAGAGGGGATAGATCTTTTGGACGCTGCGGGAACCACTTAAAGGGTTTCCACTTCCTACTCTTGAGTTTCTATCTCGATTCCAGGCTTTCGGCTTCGTTCTTCTCCTTATGAACTTGATCACTTGTGACTGCCCTATCGAACTCTCTTTTTACTGGGACATAGGTTTTGGAACTGACCAACTTCCCGACTCGGCAACTCCCTTTAATTAAATGAGGCATCCTTAATATACTTCTGTACTTCTGAGGCTGCCATATCTGCTTTGATCTCTTTTATCTTAATAAGGGGTGGAGGTGAAAGCGGACTACGGATGGGCGAACCTACGGACGTAATGCCTTAGTTAAATGTTAAATAAATAAGAGTAAGTAAATCAAGGCCTAGAAAGCTGGAAAGCTGCTTGTGTGGGAGGGAACCGAAGGAAGCTTGCTGGAGATGGACCGAAAGTTGCTAGCTATGGATCGGGATGGGGGATGCACGGTATCGAGGAAATCTTTCTAGTTTCTGTTGAATCAAATAGTGAAAGTCTGAATACGAATTACGTTGAGTAAGAGACAATCGTTCTTTTGTAGCAGAGGGACTAGAATGATCAGGGGGCGAGGTGTGAACTACAGATCATAAACCAGATAATCGACCGGGATTACCATGCTAGTAGCGCTTATCAAGTTGAGCGATAGGGTTGATTGATGTGAAAGAGAGGGGCCCAGATCCGCCCCCCCTAACAGATTGAGAACGGAAGCATGAATTTGTCATTCCTTTTCCAAGCTATTCTCATTTTCATTGTTTTGGGTCTGTGGGTTTGATTCGCAACCTCCCATGCGCTGGCGCCACACCATTTTTTGACGTAGAAATCCCCTCCTTTCTCTCTTTCCTGCTGTCATGACTGGGCCCCACCTGTGATGACGTCACGACATCTTGTTTGGAGCCGTTATCCGGTTTTCCCTCGGTAAGGATTGAGAAACGTGAACCCCCTTCTCCGGCACCGGTGCCGGGGCCCGTCTTATTTGCCGGCGTAGCTCCTGTTTTTGGTTTGCTTGTAGTGCTCAGCTTTCTTTTACCTCTCCTTTGGGCTTGAATCCAAGGGCCATAAGCACCTTCATCTGGGTGAGAGGACTTACTCATCAGCGGGGACAAGTTGTTTTCCCTCTCCTCCTTGCTCTCTGATGACGATCCAATACATTGCTCAACTTTGTGGCCCACTCTACCACAAGAAAAGCAGATGGTGTGTAGACATTAATACTCCACTCTCTGATGGAAACGGCCGATTTTGACTCGTGAGATAAGCAGTTTGTTGAAATCGACCTCCACACAAAGTCTTGCGAATTTACCTCTCATCGCATTTTCCCTTGTGGCGTCTACTCTCCCTGGGTTACCGATGGTCGCTCCTAACATGAATAAGAATTCCCTATCATAGTACTCGATTGGTAGCTCAGGGAAACGAACCCAAACCATTGTTTTGGATATTTTCTCCACTGATGGTCTTAAATTTGTGGACCATTTCCGTATAGTAAAATAATGGTCCGCAATGATCCACGGGCCTCCTTCCCCACCATTCCGGCTTAAAATAGTCCTCTCTTTTCTCAAACTGGATGAGAAAGAAATCATGTCCCAAATCCACGATCTTCATTCTATTATGTGCTCCCCAAATCTTCTGCAGACGGGTAGATAATAAATTCTAACCAATAGTCTTACCCATCACGTTTGACTATGATGGTCCTCCTCCAAGGTTTCCGGAGCCGGATCTTCATATTCCTATCAACTTTGAGCTTTGCCTGATCTACGAGCACCCTCCGTTCCTACTCCTGCATTCGGTTTTGTACGTTCGTTTAGCCTTGGCATTCCCAGCATTCAGACACCTACCGTAGTATCCGTCTTTCTGTTCAATGATTCTTTGCATTACAGGTTCCGACATGCAAGTTTATGCTTTTACGTTCTCTCCGGGCATGTTTCTCAGAGAGGGTGACATACTTGGGCTCCGCCTAGCAACCAGAAAGCGGGGCAAAATCGAATATTTCCTGCTTTAATTTAAGCCATAATCCGTTCTTTGGGAGATCCGTGAATACCACAGAATTCACCTGAAGGGATTTCACCCATTTTAATCACTCTCACTTTTGTTTTTTTAAATAGATGATTTAACCAAAGAAAGCCTATGAGTATCAGAACCGAGTCATAAACCGAGATCTGTCCTACAGCGCCAACGTCAACTCAGAGAACTGAAACGAATGCTATGGATGTGGGAGCATTAACCTTCTTGTCGCTTCAATTATTCTTGCATAAGCGGACTCATTCTTTTGGCTGCACGGTTTAAGCCCAACTGTGGTATTGGATTGATGCCCGGCGAATAAGAGAGTTGGTTCGGTAGTGCCATCGGATCTAGTTGGTTCGATACTGATCCTAGGCACCTGGATATAGCATGGAACCTGTCCATAGAAGCCGCGAGTCACATGGATTATAGCAAGTAGAAGAGAGCTCATATAGGTGTTTGATGCATCGGATTTCCCTTCACCCCTGTTGATAATGCGAGAACTAGAACTTATCCTGGAATAAAGTACCTTTAGTGAAAATAATTGATCCCAAAAGCGACCAAAGTCAATGTATTATATACGTAATTACATCGAGTTATTTCCTCTCCCGTTGGTCGAGCTTGCTTGCGCATCCTCTCCTTACAGTCGAGCTTGCTTGCGCATCCTCTCCTTACAGTCGAGCTTGCTTGCGCATCCTCTCCTTACAGTCGAGCTTGCTTGCGCATCCTCTCCTTACAGTCGAGCTTGCTTGCGCATCCTCTCCTTACAGTCGAGCTTGCTTGCGCATCC
>Ga0224573_1000113_pt1 | contig 11149 bp, 5 predicted proteins | sample CRU1metagenome_FD_189088 | JGI IMG/M metagenome (GOLD analysis project Ga0224573, IMG submission 189088) | Spruce roots microbial communities from Bohemian Forest, Czech Republic - CRU1 | ecosystem: Host-associated > Plants > Roots > Unclassified | place: Czech Republic: South Bohemian Region... | reverse complement strand
CGTTCGGGCATTATTTGGCCCATTTTTCTCAACTTCGGGTCATTCTAGGCCCAGTTTTGACCAGCCTTGAACGAAGGCTGTTTGAAAGAAATGGAATTATGGGTTTAAAATATATAAATGATTTTTTAATACCCATTTGAGAGATGTAGGTGGGTTCCCGAGATCTGTCAAAGTTGAGGCATTCTTTGGCACATTTCGATCAAATTCGTATCATTTTAGGGTTGATTCTGGTTAACCCCGAATGAAGGTGATTTTTGAAAAGAAAAATTCTCCATTTGAAAATATGAAATCATATTTCGATACCCATTCGAGAGCTGTACACATGGGCTTGATTGCGAGCGAAGACATGTAGTTATTGGGCCCCTTTTTCTGAACTTTGGGTCATTCTAGGCCCAAGTTTGACCAACCCCGAACGAAGGTTATTTGAAAGAAGTGGAATTATGGGTTTAAAAATACAAAATAATTTTTTGACACCCATTTGAGAGATGCAAGTGGGTTCCCGAGCGCTCGTAAAGGTCAGGCATTCTTTTGCCCATTTCGATCAAATTCGTATCGTTTAAGGGTTGATTCTGGTTAACCCCGAATGAAGGTGATTTTTGAAAGGAATAATTCTTCATTTGCAAATATGAAATCATATTTGGATACCCATTTGAGAGTTGTACACATGGTCCTAATTGCGAGCGAAGACATGTAATTCTCGGGCCCCTTTTTTTCAACTTCGGGCCTTTCTAGTTCCAAGTTTGACCAGCCTCGAATGAAGGCTATTTAGAAGAAGTGGAATTATGGGTTGATTATGGTTAACCTCGAATGAATACGAGTTTTGAAAAGAAAATTTCTTCATTTGCAAATATGAAATCATATTTGAATACCCATTTGAGAGTTGTACACGTCGTCCCGATTGCGGAAGAAGATGTGTAGTTCTTGGACCCCTTTTTCTCAACTTCAGGTCATTCTAGGCCCAAGTTTGATCAGCCTCGAACGAAGGCTATTTGAAAGAAGTGGAGTTATGGGTTTAAAAATATAACATAATTTTTTGATACCCATATGAGAGATATAGGTGGGTTCCCGAGATATCACAACGTTGAGCCATTCTTTGGCACATTTCGATCAAATTCGTATCGTTTTAGGGTTGATTCTGGTTAACCCCGAATGAAGGTGATTTTTGAAAAGAAAAAATCTTCATTTGCAAATATGAAATCATATTTGGATACCCATTTGAGAGTTGTACACCGGGGCTTGATTGCGAGCGATGACATGTAGTTCTTGGGCCCCTTTTTCTCAACTTCGGGTCATTCTAGGCCCAAGTTTGACCAGCCCCGAATGAAGGTTATTTGAAAGAAGTGGAATTATGGGTTTAAATATACAAATTAATTTTTTGACACCCATTTGAGATATGCAAGTGGGTTCCCGAGCGCTCGTAATGGTGAGGCATTCTTTTGCCCATTTGGATCAATTTCGTATCGTTTTAGGGTTGATTCTGGTTAACTCAGAATGAAGGTGATTTTTGAAAAGAATAATTCTTCATTTGTAAATATGAAATCATATTTGGATACCCATTTGAGAGTTGTACAAATGGTCCTAATTGCGAGTGAATACATGTAGTTCTCGGGCCCCTTTTTCTCAACTTCGGGTCATTCTAGGCCCAAGTTTGACCAGCCCCGAATGAAGGCTATTTAGAAGAAGTGGAATTTTGGGTTGATTATGGTTAACCTCGAATGAAGATGATTTTTGAAAAGCAAATTTATTCATTTTCAAATATGAAATCATATTTGGATGCCCATTCGAGAGTTGTACATGTAGTCCCGATTGCGGAAGAATGCATGTAGTTCTTGGGCCCCTTTTTTTCAACTTCAGGTCATTCTAGGCCCAAGTTTGACCAACCTCGAACGAAGGCTATTAGAAAGAAGTGGAATTATGGGTTTAAAAATATAACATAACTTTTTGATACCCATTTGAGAGATGCAAGTGAGGTTCCCGAGCGCTCGTAACGTGAGGCCTTCTTTGGCCCATTTCGATTAAATGCGTATCGTTTTAGGGTTGATTCTGGTTAACCCTAAAAGAAGGTGATATTTGAAAATAAAAATTCTTCATTTACAAATATGAAATCATATTTGGATACCCATTTGAGAGTTGTACATGTGGTCTTAATTGGGAGTGAAGACGTGTAGTTCTTGCGCCCCTTTTTCTCAACTTCGGGTCATTCTAGGCCCAAGTTTGACCAGCCGCGAACGAAGGTTATTTGGAAGAAATGGAATCATGGGTTTAAAAATATTAGATATTGCTTTGTTACCCATTTTAGGTTTAGGGTTTAAAAATATAAATTCGTACCGTTTTAGGGTTGATTCTGGTTAACCCCGAATGAAGGTTATTTTTGAAAAGATAAATTCTTCATTTCCATATATGAAATCATATTTGGATACCCATTTGAGAGTTGTACATGTGATATTGATTGCGAGAGAAGACGTGTAGTTCTTGGGCCCTTTTTTCTCAACTTTGGGTCATTCTATGCCCAAGTTTGACCAACCTCGAGCGAAGGCTATTTAGAAAAAGTGGAATTATGGGTTTAAAAATACAAAATAATTTTTTGATACCCATTTGAGAGATGCAAGTGGGTTCCCGAGCGCTCGTAACGTTGAGGCATTCTTTTGCCCATTTCGATTAAATTCGTATCATTTTAGGGTCGATTCTGGTTAACCCCAAATGAAGGCTATTTAGAAGAAGTGGAATTATGGGTTTAAAAATATAAAATAATTTTTTGATACCCATTTGAGAGATGTAAGTGGGTTCCTGAGCGCTCGTAACGTTGAGGCATTCTTTTGCCCATTTCGATTAAATTAGTATCGTTTTAAGGTTGATTCTGGTTAAGCCCGAATGAAGGTGATTTTTGAAAAGACAAACTCTTCATTTCCAAAAATGAAATCATAATTGGATACCCATTTGAGATTTCTACATGTGGTCCCGATTGCGGGAGAAGTTGTGTAGTTCTTGGGCCCCTTTTTCTCAACTTCGGGTCATTCTAGGCCCAAGTTTGACCAGCCTTGACCGAAGGATATTTAAAGAAGTGGAATTATGGGTTTAAAAATATAACAAAAGTTTTTTGATACCAATTTGAGAGATACAGGTGGGTTCCCGAGCTCTCGCAACGTTGAGGCATTCTTTGGCCCATTTCGATCAAATTCGTATCGTTTTAGGGTTGATTCTGGTTAACCCCGAATGAAGGTGGTTTTTTAAAAACAAAATTCTTCATTTCCAAAGATTAAATCATATTTGGATACCCATTTGAGATTTGTACAAGTGGTCTTGATTACGAGTGAAGACATGTAGTTCTTGGGCCCCTTTTTCTCAACTTCGAGTCACTCTGGGCCCAAGTTTGACCGTCCTCGAATGAAGGCTATTTGGAAGAAGTGGAATTATGGGTTTAAAAATACAAAATAATTTTTTGATACCCATTTGAGATATGCAAGTGGGTTCCCGAGCGCTCGTAACGTTGAGGCATTCTTTTTCCCATTTCGATTAAATTTGTATCGTTTTAGGGTTGATTCTGGTTAACCCCGAATGAAGGTGATTTTTGAAAAGAAAAATTCTTCATTTCCAAAGACGAAATCATATTTGGATACCCATTTGAGATTTCTGCACGTGGTCCCGATTGCGAGAGAAGAAGTGTAGTTCTTGGGCCCCTTTTTCTCAACTTGTGGTCATTCTAGGCTCAAGTTTGACCGGCCTCGACCGAAGGCTATTTGGAAGGAGTGGAATTATGGGTTTAAAAATATAACATAAGTTTTTTGATACCCATTTGAGAGATACAGGTGGGTTCCCAAGCTCTTGCAACGTTGAGGCATGCTTTGGCCCATTTCGATCAAATTCGTATCGTTTTAGGGTTGATTATGGTTAACCCTAAATGAAGGTGATTTTTGAAAAGAAAAATTCTTCATTTCCAAAGATTAAGTCATATTTGGATACCCATTTGAGATTTGTACATGTAGTCTTGTTTACGAGTGAAGACATGTAGTTCTTGGGCCCCTTTTTCTCAACTTCGCGTCATTCTAGGCCCAAGTTTGAAAGGCCTCGAATGAAGGCTATTTGGAAGAATTGGAATTATGGGTTTAAAAATACAAAATAATGTTTTGATACCCATTTGAGAGATGCAAGTGAGTTCCCAATCGCTTGTAATGTTGAAGCATTCTTTTCCTCATTTCGATCAAATTCGTATCGTTTTAGGGATGATTCTGGTTAACCCCGAATGAAGGTGATTTTTGAAAAGAAAAATTCTTCATTTTCAAATATGAAATCATATTCATATACCCATTTGAGAGTTGTACATGTGGTCTTGATTGCGAGCCAAAACGTGTAGTTCTTGGGCCCCTTTTTTTTCTCAATTTCGGGTCATTCTAGACCCAAGTTTGACCAACCCCGAATGAAGGCTATTTTGAAGAAGTGGAATTATGGGTTTAAAAATACAAAATAATTTTTTGATGCCGATTTGATAGATGCAAGTGGGTTCCCGAGTTCTCGTAACGTTGAGGCATTCTTTCACTCATTTCGATCAAATTCGTATCGTTTTAGGGTTGGTTCTGGTTAACCTCGAATGAAGGTGATTTTTGAAAATAAAAATTCTTCATTTGAAAATATGAAATCGTATTTGGATACCCATTTGAGAGTTGTACACGTGGTCCTAATTCCGAGCGAAGACGTGTAGTTCTTGGGCCCCTTTTTCTAAACTTCGGGTCATTTTAGGCCCAAGTTTGACCAGCCCCAAATGAAGGCTATTTAGAAGAAGTGGAATTATGGGTTTAAAAATATAAAATAATTTTTTTATACCCATTTGAAAGATCCAAGTGGGTTCCCGAGTGCTCCTAACGTTGAGACATTCTTTGTCCCATTTCAATCAAATTCGTATCGTTTTACGGTCGATTTTGGTTAACCCCGAATGAAGGTGAGTTTTGAAAAGAAAAATTCTTCATTTGCAAATATGAAATCATATTTGGATACCCTTTTGAGAGTTGTACATGTGGCCTTTATTGCGAGCAAAGATGTGTATTTATAGGGCCCCTTTTTCTCAACTTCGAGTCATTCTAGGCCCAAGTACTACCACCCCCGAATGAAGGCTATTTGGAAGAAGTGGAATTATGGGTTTAAAAATACAAAATAGTTTTTTGATACCCATTTGAGAGATGGAAGTGGGGTCCCGAGTGCTCGTAACGTTGAGGCATTCTTTTTCCCATTTCGATCAAATTCATATTGTTTTAGGGTTGATTCTGGTTAACCTCGAATGAAGGTGATTTTTGAAAAGCAAAATTCTTCATTCGCAAATACGAAATCATATTTGTATATCCATTTGAGAGTTGTACAGGTGGTCCTAATTGCGAGCGGAGACATGTAGTTCTTAGGCCCTTTTTTCTCAACTTTGGGTCATTTTAGGCCCAAGTTTGGCCTGCCCCGAATGAAGGCTATTTGGAAGAAGTTGAATTATGAGTTTAAAAATACAAAATAATTTTTTGATACCCATTTGAGAGATGCAAGTGGGTTTCCGAGCACTAGTAACAAAATAATTTTTTGATACCCATATGAGAGATATAGGTGGGTTCCCGAGATATCACAACGTTGAGCCATTCTTTGGCACATTTCGATCAAATTCGTATCGTTTTAGGGTTGATTCTGGTTAACCCCGAATGAAGGTGATTTTTGAAAAGAAAAAATCTTCATTTGCAAATATGAAATCATATTTGGATACCCATTTGAGAGTTGTACACCGGGGCTTGATTGCGAGCGATGACATGTAGTTCTTGGGCCCCTTTTTCTCAACTTCGGGTCATTCTAGGCCCAAGTTTGACCAGCCCCGAATGAAGGTTATTTGAAAGAAGTGGAATTATGGGTTTAAATATACAAATTAATTTTTTGACACCCATTTGAGATATGCAAGTGGGTTCCCGAGCGCTCGTAATGGTGAGGCATTCTTTTGCCCATTTGGATCAATTTCGTATCGTTTTAGGGTTGATTCTGGTTAACTCAGAATGAAGGTGATTTTTGAAAAGAATAATTCTTCATTTGTAAATATGAAATCATATTTGGATACCCATTTGAGAGTTGTACAAATGGTCCTAATTGCGAGTGAATACATGTAGTTCTCGGGCCCCTTTTTCTCAACTTCGGGTCATTCTAGGCCCAAGTTTGACCAGCCCCGAATGAAGGCTATTTAGAAGAAGTGGAATTTTGGGTTGATTATGGTTAACCTCGAATGAAGATGATTTTTGAAAAGCAAATTTATTCATTTTCAAATATGAAATCATATTTGGATGCCCATTCGAGAGTTGTACATGTAGTCCCGATTGCGGAAGAATGCATGTAGTTCTTGGGCCCCTTTTTTTCAACTTCAGGTCATTCTAGGCCCAAGTTTGACCAACCTCGAACGAAGGCTATTAGAAAGAAGTGGAATTATGGGTTTAAAAATATAACATAACTTTTTGATACCCATTTGAGAGATGCAAGTGAGGTTCCCGAGCGCTCGTAACGTGAGGCCTTCTTTGGCCCATTTCGATTAAATGCGTATCGTTTTAGGGTTGATTCTGGTTAACCCTAAAAGAAGGTGATATTTGAAAATAAAAATTCTTCATTTACAAATATGAAATCATATTTGGATACCCATTTGAGAGTTGTACATGTGGTCTTAATTGGGAGTGAAGACGTGTAGTTCTTGCGCCCCTTTTTCTCAACTTCGGGTCATTCTAGGCCCAAGTTTGACCAGCCGCGAACGAAGGTTATTTGGAAGAAATGGAATCATGGGTTTAAAAATATTAGATATTGCTTTGTTACCCATTTTAGGTTTAGGGTTTAAAAATATAAATTCGTACCGTTTTAGGGTTGATTCTGGTTAACCCCGAATGAAGGTTATTTTTGAAAAGATAAATTCTTCATTTCCATATATGAAATCATATTTGGATACCCATTTGAGAGTTGTACATGTGATATTGATTGCGAGAGAAGACGTGTAGTTCTTGGGCCCTTTTTTCTCAACTTTGGGTCATTCTATGCCCAAGTTTGACCAACCTCGAGCGAAGGCTATTTAGAAAAAGTGGAATTATGGGTTTAAAAATACAAAATAATTTTTTGATACCCATTTGAGAGATGCAAGTGGGTTCCCGAGCGCTCGTAACGTTGAGGCATTCTTTTGCCCATTTCGATTAAATTCGTATCATTTTAGGGTCGATTCTGGTTAACCCCAAATGAAGGCTATTTAGAAGAAGTGGAATTATGGGTTTAAAAATATAAAATAATTTTTTGATACCCATTTGAGAGATGTAAGTGGGTTCCTGAGCGCTCGTAACGTTGAGGCATTCTTTTGCCCATTTCGATTAAATTAGTATCGTTTTAAGGTTGATTCTGGTTAAGCCCGAATGAAGGTGATTTTTGAAAAGACAAACTCTTCATTTCCAAAAATGAAATCATAATTGGATACCCATTTGAGATTTCTACATGTGGTCCCGATTGCGGGAGAAGTTGTGTAGTTCTTGGGCCCCTTTTTCTCAACTTCGGGTCATTCTAGGCCCAAGTTTGACCAGCCTTGACCGAAGGATATTTAAAGAAGTGGAATTATGGGTTTAAAAATATAACAAAAGTTTTTTGATACCAATTTGAGAGATACAGGTGGGTTCCCGAGCTCTCGCAACGTTGAGGCATTCTTTGGCCCATTTCGATCAAATTCGTATCGTTTTAGGGTTGATTCTGGTTAACCCCGAATGAAGGTGGTTTTTTAAAAACAAAATTCTTCATTTCCAAAGATTAAATCATATTTGGATACCCATTTGAGATTTGTACAAGTGGTCTTGATTACGAGTGAAGACATGTAGTTCTTGGGCCCCTTTTTCTCAACTTCGAGTCACTCTGGGCCCAAGTTTGACCGTCCTCGAATGAAGGCTATTTGGAAGAAGTGGAATTATGGGTTTAAAAATACAAAATAATTTTTTGATACCCATTTGAGATATGCAAGTGGGTTCCCGAGCGCTCGTAACGTTGAGGCATTCTTTTTCCCATTTCGATTAAATTTGTATCGTTTTAGGGTTGATTCTGGTTAACCCCGAATGAAGGTGATTTTTGAAAAGAAAAATTCTTCATTTCCAAAGACGAAATCATATTTGGATACCCATTTGAGATTTCTGCACGTGGTCCCGATTGCGAGAGAAGAAGTGTAGTTCTTGGGCCCCTTTTTCTCAACTTGTGGTCATTCTAGGCTCAAGTTTGACCGGCCTCGACCGAAGGCTATTTGGAAGGAGTGGAATTATGGGTTTAAAAATATAACATAAGTTTTTTGATACCCATTTGAGAGATACAGGTGGGTTCCCAAGCTCTTGCAACGTTGAGGCATGCTTTGGCCCATTTCGATCAAATTCGTATCGTTTTAGGGTTGATTATGGTTAACCCTAAATGAAGGTGATTTTTGAAAAGAAAAATTCTTCATTTCCAAAGATTAAGTCATATTTGGATACCCATTTGAGATTTGTACATGTAGTCTTGTTTACGAGTGAAGACATGTAGTTCTTGGGCCCCTTTTTCTCAACTTCGCGTCATTCTAGGCCCAAGTTTGAAAGGCCTCGAATGAAGGCTATTTGGAAGAATTGGAATTATGGGTTTAAAAATACAAAATAATGTTTTGATACCCATTTGAGAGATGCAAGTGAGTTCCCAATCGCTTGTAATGTTGAAGCATTCTTTTCCTCATTTCGATCAAATTCGTATCGTTTTAGGGATGATTCTGGTTAACCCCGAATGAAGGTGATTTTTGAAAAGAAAAATTCTTCATTTTCAAATATGAAATCATATTCATATACCCATTTGAGAGTTGTACATGTGGTCTTGATTGCGAGCCAAAACGTGTAGTTCTTGGGCCCCTTTTTTTTCTCAATTTCGGGTCATTCTAGACCCAAGTTTGACCAACCCCGAATGAAGGCTATTTTGAAGAAGTGGAATTATGGGTTTAAAAATACAAAATAATTTTTTGATGCCGATTTGATAGATGCAAGTGGGTTCCCGAGTTCTCGTAACGTTGAGGCATTCTTTCACTCATTTCGATCAAATTCGTATCGTTTTAGGGTTGGTTCTGGTTAACCTCGAATGAAGGTGATTTTTGAAAATAAAAATTCTTCATTTGAAAATATGAAATCGTATTTGGATACCCATTTGAGAGTTGTACACGTGGTCCTAATTCCGAGCGAAGACGTGTAGTTCTTGGGCCCCTTTTTCTAAACTTCGGGTCATTTTAGGCCCAAGTTTGACCAGCCCCAAATGAAGGCTATTTAGAAGAAGTGGAATTATGGGTTTAAAAATATAAAATAATTTTTTTATACCCATTTGAAAGATCCAAGTGGGTTCCCGAGTGCTCCTAACGTTGAGACATTCTTTGTCCCATTTCAATCAAATTCGTATCGTTTTACGGTCGATTTTGGTTAACCCCGAATGAAGGTGAGTTTTGAAAAGAAAAATTCTTCATTTGCAAATATGAAATCATATTTGGATACCCTTTTGAGAGTTGTACATGTGGCCTTTATTGCGAGCAAAGATGTGTATTTATAGGGCCCCTTTTTCTCAACTTCGAGTCATTCTAGGCCCAAGTACTACCACCCCCGAATGAAGGCTATTTGGAAGAAGTGGAATTATGGGTTTAAAAATACAAAATAGTTTTTTGATACCCATTTGAGAGATGGAAGTGGGGTCCCGAGTGCTCGTAACGTTGAGGCATTCTTTTTCCCATTTCGATCAAATTCATATTGTTTTAGGGTTGATTCTGGTTAACCTCGAATGAAGGTGATTTTTGAAAAGAGAAATTCTTCATTTGCAAATACGAAATCATATTTGTATATCCATTTGAGAGTTGTACAGGTGGTCCTAATTGCGAGCGGAGACATGTAGTTCTTAGGCCCTTTTTTCTCAACTTTGGGTGATTTTAGGCCCAAGTTTGACCTGCCCCGAATGAAGGCTATTTGGAAGAAGTGGAATTATGAGTTTAAATATACAAAATAATTTTTTGATACCCATTTGAGAGATGTAAGTGGGTTTCCGAGCACTAGTAACGTTGAGGCATTCTTTTGCCGATTTCGATCAAATTCGTATCGTTTTAGGGTTGTATTCTGGTTAACCCCGAATGAAAGGGTGATTTTTGAAAAGAAAAATTCTTCATTTCCAAAGACGAAATCATATTTTCATACCCATTTGAGAGATATAGGTGGGTTCCAGAGCTCTCACAACGTTGAGGCATTCTTTTTCCCATTTTGATCAAATTTATATCTTTTTAGGGTTGATCCTGGTTAGACTCGAAGGAAGGTGATTTTTGAAAAGAAAATTCTTCATTTGCAAATATCAAATCATATTTGGATACCCATTTGAGAGTTGTACACGTGGTCCTAATTGCGAGTGAAGAAGCGTAGGTCTTGGGGGACTTTTTCTCAACTTCGGATCATTTTAGGCCCAAGTTTGTCCAGCCCCAAATTAAAGGCTATTTAGAAGAAATGGAATTATGGGTTTAAAAATATAAAATAATTTTTTGATACTCATTTGAGAGATGCAAGTGGTTTCCCGAGCACTCATAATGTTGGGGCATTCTTTGGCCCATTTCGATCAAATTCGTATCGTTTTAGGGTCGATTCTGGTTAACCCCGAATGAAGGTGATTTTTGAAAAGAAAAATTCTTCATTTGCAAATATGAAATCATATTTTGATACCCATTTGAGAGTTTAACACGTGGTCCTGATTGCGAACAGAGATGTGTAGTTCTTGGGCCCCTTTTTCTCAACTTCAGGTCATACTAAGCCTAAGTTTGACCAGCCCCAAATGAAGGCTATTTAGAAAACGTGGAATTATGGGTTTAAAAATATAAAATAATTTTTTGATACCCATTTGAGAGATGAAAATGGGTTCCCGAGTGCTCGTAACATATAGGCATTATTTTACCCATTTCGATCAAATTCGTATCGTCTCAGGGTTGTATTCTGGTTAACGTTCAGGCATTATTTGGCCCATTTTTCTCAACTTCGGGTCATTCTAGGCCCAGTTTTGACCAGCCTTGAACGAAGGCTGTTTGAAAGAAATGGAATTATGGGTTTAAAATATATAAATAATTTTTTAATACCCATTTGAGAGATGTAGGTGGGTTCCCGAGCTC
>Ga0224573_1000111_pt1 | contig 11407 bp, 8 predicted proteins | sample CRU1metagenome_FD_189088 | JGI IMG/M metagenome (GOLD analysis project Ga0224573, IMG submission 189088) | Spruce roots microbial communities from Bohemian Forest, Czech Republic - CRU1 | ecosystem: Host-associated > Plants > Roots > Unclassified | place: Czech Republic: South Bohemian Region... | reverse complement strand
AAGGCACGGGGACGGACAGATTTATCATACTGAGCTTTGACATGCTTTTGATGTGTGTCGTTTGTAGTCGCGTCCCTTCTATGCTCATCTAATTGTTTCAGGTAGACTAAGCGTTATTCTAACTGGCTAGTGTTGGGAAAGAGCTCTATGGCTAGTTTTCACGAGGGAATTTCACATTCAATTGGTAGCACAGCGACTCCGTGTACAAGCTTAAAAGGGGGTGAATCCTGTAGCAGTCTTGACCGAAGTCCGGTACGTCCAAAGTGCAGGGTATAGCATGATATGCCAGTTGTTCTTACTCCTACTCACTGTCCGCTGCAAGATGGTTTTCAAGGACTTGTTGACAGCCTCTACTTGTCCATTCGCTTGTGGATAGTATGGTGAGGAAAAGTATTGTCAGAATCCAAGCTTTTCAGCCAGTTCCGTCATCATTCTATTCTGAAAATGACTGCCATTATCAGTGACAATCTCTCTGGGAATACAAAATCTAGCTATTACTTGGTTTAAAACGAAATGTGCAGCTGTCTCACCGTCGCACGAAAAGGTAGGCATGGCTTCGGCCCACTTAGTGAAGTAGTCTACGGCCACAATGATGTACTTATGACCTTTTGGTGATGCCGGGTTACAAGTCGTATAGTCTACCCCCCATTTGGTGAAGGGCCCGACGGTGATGACAGGGTATAATGGAGCAGGGTGCACGCGCATTTTCCTAGTTAACATTTTACACGGGTTGCACTTCTTTACAGCTTCGACGCAATCTTTAAAGATAGAAGGCCAGAAGCACCCAGCACGCAGAATTTTTGGGGTTGTTGCCAGCCCAGATAAATGACCGCCACAGGCTCCTCTGTGGCAATCATTCCAAACCCTCTATGCCTCCTCATGAGTTAAACATCTTCTAAGGATGGAATCCACTCCCCGATGGTATAAAGTGTCACCTATTATAATATAATGTTTCGCATGGTGACGGATACGTCGTCGGTCCTCACGAGAGCATTGAGGTGGGACCCTCTGGGTTTGGAGGTATACCAAGCTGTTTCCGTACCAGGGGTCATTTGAATCGATGAGGAAGATATGTCCATCAGGTAACGAGTCATTATCTATTGGTTCCTCACCTTCTTTTGGGAGCTCCGACATAAGCTCGGCAAATGCGAAGCACTTTTTGGACTTAGATGCTGCAAATTCCAAGTCGAATTCCTATTTGACTACTTATTGCTCAGGGCTGTTTGGTCGATAGTTCGTTTCTCACCCTGTAGAATGACAATCTACTTATTCTATTTTCCACCAACTATACGTCGAGACAAGATATGTTTAAATGGAGTTACATTTGCAATCACTACGGTTCGTATTAGAATGATATAGTGTCGGAGTCTCTGGACAGCATGAACGGCTGCCAGCCCCAGCTTCTCAACGTGAGAGTACCTCAAATTGGGTCTAGCAAATTATTGCTTAGAGAAGAAAATACATGTTCCTGGTGCAGTTCATCCTCTTGAACGAAAACCATACCAATGGTTGATTCAAACGTCGCTAGATATAACAGAAAATATCGACTATAGTCCGGTGGAATTAGTAATGGGGCGGACATTAATGCCGCTTTCAACGCTTCAAAAGACCTTTGAGCGTGGTCATCCCACATGAAAGGAGATTCGATAGATCTCTTGCATAGGCCACCCTTGAACTCGCGAATTTACCAGTTCATACCCCTATTGCCTATCCTTGAAACTTATAGGCCACTTTTGCTGACTAAATTTACCATCTCCCGGTGGTCGAGCCTGTTTGCGCACGGATGCAAGGGGTTAGCGGGAGAACCGCAGAAGGCTTCTGAGGAAGTCAAAGCCTTTTGATTCATTAGGGAGGTGCGAGTGGTGAAGAAGCAGCATAAACCGATTAGGAGAAGACCACAGGTTGTGTGTGCACACTATGGAAGAAGTGGTCGTGTCATCGACCAAAAAACCCAAAATGGTATCTTTTTATTTTATGATACGAACCATATACTTACCGGCAGCCATACCGGTAAGTAAAGGTATTTGCCTATGTCGAGCAGCTAGAGATGAAAGCTTAAGAGCAGTGTCTCCCTGATACAGGAACAATTGAGAGAGGAATCAGAACATAGGGAGAGAATTCTTGATTAGAATTGTACCTTGTATGAGTAGGTAGGTAGGTGGGATTAAGGTCGAACATCGTAATCCTGAGGATCCAAGAGTGAAAGGTTCATGAGAATTGGTTAGGCTCGTGAGTGAAAAGCGGTTTTTCATTTTTGTTATAATTGGAGAAAGAACAGAAAGCTCGTAGCTTAATACTGAGTCGAAGGGGAGCTCCACCTTTTATTGGATCTGGTCAGCAGAAAGTGCTTAGGGTGATACATAGTTCAGTGGATCCGTGAATCAGGAGCTAGACTAGACCGGTTTGATGATTTAGTAAGAGCCAGCCCCAACTTTCTAGTAAACCCACCCATAGGAAATACGTATTTGTTTTTTCCAAAGCTTATCGGGAAGACTTCAAGTGAGTGCTTCCCCTCAAGGAAAGACTGATTGAGGGAAGGACCGGGCCTGAAATCAAGGTAAACCCAACCGATAGCCCAATAGGGTGGAGAGTGAAAGTAAGTTATATATGTCATTATTGATTCCGGTCCGGTTATGGGGCTTTCTTTTTATGTATGTCATTACGCAGTCCGGTTATGGGTCAATATTACATAGATAAAGCTTATTTGGCCAAGTTCAATTGGCACTCGCCCATGCGTCTACAATTCTCTGATCCTATGATGCCATACTCAAGATACTTTTCGAGTTTTCCGATACCTAGTTGGTCGTCCCAGCATACATGGCATATCTATTTTTCCTCCTCATATACAGGGCACTGGGCACGATGCCCTAACACCACTTATCACTTTTCTCAGCGTGTGTCATATCCACCCACCCAGACGTGAATTTGTTTCTTTGATTCACTGGCAGTTACATCAAGCTCTTCGTCCTGGTACCCGTTGCACCATGGCACCCATTCACCAGGAGGGTATCCATACGTCGAGCAGGCTCATGGAGACTCCGTCATCTGCCTATACTCGCACACTCCACCAGGAGCCTCCATTAGACTTTGCAGCCAGCCTCACATTGCCACCCCCAGACCACTATATGGTATCAGTTGACAATCCTCTCAGAGAGGCGCAGGCGGAACAATCTGTCCGAGATATATATGACGCCATTCTATCCAGGTTTCTTTTTTGGGGGCTATTTCTAAGTTTTTGCATTACGCTACCATCAGCACTTATGGATAGTTCTTTTGACTCCATGACCCACCCATCTGGTACCATACTTGATAACTTTCTAGAGGACGTAGATAGTATCCTTTACAACAGTATGTTTTTTCTCTTTTATATGAGCCCCAGGCATCTCCAGCTTGCAGCAGGAATCACTATCCTCGATAGCGCTACCATGGGGGCACATCCACCTTATATATCTATAAGGGCTCAGGCAGGCTTTGGGGGAAGAAATATAGTGAAATCAATCCCTCCCCAGGCAGGCAGTTAGTTGGAAGCCCGAGGCGAAGCGGAGATAGAGCCATAGCGAATGAAGACGCTTACTGTGACGCTGCTCTTCGATGCACTTCCATCGTAGTGCATATCTTAGATGGAGGGTTGGCTTTATACTATTTGATTCCTTCCCTCAATCTAGATCCAATGCTAGCCGGTATGTATAGAGGGTGGTTGAAGAGAGGGTGTTGCCGCTGAGACAAACGATTCGCTAAGGGTTTACTTCTGTGAAAAGTAGCGAGCGGGTTTATTAGGGGGATGGATGGGGAGTGGACTTTGCAAGGCGCAAAGATTTGAAAGCCAAGCCCCGCTCTTTGAGGGGAATAAATAAAGGGCACCTTCTAACTCAGGGTTTCTTTTGCGTGGGGTTGATAAGGAATTACCCCAGTGTTCTTCTCTTTATGCTCTCTTTGGACAGGGGAGATCATTGTTTCAGTACGTTACGGCCTTACTCTACTATAATCTTCCCGTCAAACAAACGAGCATGCCCTTTTTGTTCTTTGGCAAGCCTTTCCCGTAGTGCAAGCCAGCAAGATGGAAGGAATGGCCTCGTACCCTTACTGAAAGATGATGTAATCAGTTCCCGTTAATGAATTCCCATCAGTTCTTCCTTCTTTAGGTAATATGCATACGACTGATCTCTGCCTTTCTTTTTAGGGGTGTTCGCTGCGTTTCCATGTTGTAGATCGCGAGTATCATGTCGGTAACTAGCCCCCCAAGCAAATAATGAGAGAATAGGAATAAGGGGAAAAGGCCAGCCAGCCAGGGAATAATAATATAAGAAGTTGTACATAAAGATATTCAGATAGAAAAAGGGTTGAGAAAACACCTCTGATACTGACATGCCTACCTTCCTGAACTCACATATTCCTTTCTTAAGGCTGCTTTTGAAGCCCTTTCTAATCTAAGGGCCTTGGTAAAGACTTCGTACGTATGGGGAGTTTCATCCATCTTCCCTTTCCCCTTTCCATTCCTACCCGTCGTTACTGGTTTACTCCTCGTTCACTTTTTTAGGCCTATTCCTAGGCTTTGCCCTATCCCTCGTTTATCCCTTTCCGCGCTACTTCCCTTCCCTTATCTTCCCTTGATGCACTATGCGCTTACTTCTTTTCTTTTCATGCACTATTCCCTCTGATGCTTAGGTCAGGTAACCCTTCCCCTATGATGCTTAGGTCAGGGAACCTCTCTCTCGGATGCTTAGGTAATTACCATTTGACTTGATGGTCAGGTTAGGTAGCTGCTGTGTCTAAAGATGGAGTTCTTTTTTTTCTACTTAGATACCTGGCTTTCTTAAGTTACCGAAATAAAATGAGTCATTAGTGAAAGCAATACTTCGTACATTGAAAGGCTTTGGTTAATGAAAGTCCAGGCTTTTCTGGTTTAAATCCTTGTGTATTGAAATCCCAGGTGGTTGTTGGGATTTACTTTTTATTCTTTCTGAAGAGTGAGATTAGAGCAATACTTCGTGCAGTAAGAGGCAGGCAATGTGGGCTGAGCGTGAGAATGTGAGCTAATAAGCTATGTGAGAATGTGAGCTGAGCGTGAGAATGTGAGCTAAGCGAATGTGAGCTAAGCGAATGTGGCCTGGTGAGTGAGCTGGGCGAATGTGAGAATGTGAGCTGAGCGTGAGAATGTGGGCTAAGCGAAATAAAGCTTGTAATGTGCTATGCTTGACCTTGCTCTGAGGTGCCCTCTGTAACTCCGAAAGGAAGTGTCCTCTGTCATAAATATTGTTAAGGGGCTTTGCTTTGCGAGGTATATCTTTCTCTAGTTATCGTCCTCTCGTTAAGGGGCTTTGCCGGGTCTATCTCAAGTTAGTTTCTATCTAGTTACCGTTTCTCCCTGTCTACGGGATTGATTCTCCCTCGTTAAGGGGCTTTACTTCTTCGTAACGAGGTAGGGGAAATACTAGGAATGTGAAGGGGGATCAATACTTCGTTACTTTTTTTGTTAAGGGGCTTTACTTCGTTACGAGGTGGGGCTTTGGTAAACTTCTAGTTACGACCCATTGCTAGTTACCAATTTTCCCATTGTTAGTGAAAAGTCCCCTTCCTGTGCTATGCCTTCCCGGGCTGGGGTAAGAGCGACTAGTCAAGCAAGAGAGTATAAAATATAAAAGAAACAAAGAAACAAAGAGAGAAAGAAAGACTTAGCAAAATAGATTCTTTTCAGTTCAGTAATTACAATGTCTTTCGCCGGGGGAATGCCTTTCGACGAGGGAATACCTTTCGCCGAGATCTTCTTTAGACGAATTCTTTCGCTGATAGGGCCGTGAAACCTGGGGTTCTTCATCGTTATAGATAGCTCGGTTCGACCCCGCCCTTACCCAAGCTTTATTACATATAATAAATGTATACAAAACAATTGAATGAATTCTCTTTTAGGTTTTCATGGGAACCGGATAAAATAACAAGGGCAAATACTCATGATTACTGAACCATTCTTCTCCCACAATAGTCGTGCGGTTGGGGGGCTGGCTACATACCTCTCATTTTGTTTATTCTGACCCTTTGATTCCTTATTTTGTATCTTTTCCTATGGTATTTACGTTACGAAGTTATGAAACGACTAGTTCAGATATTTCTGCTGATCAGAGATTAGAAAATGTAAGTAGGAACGGGGGGTAAAGACTCCTCAAACGAGAATGCTAATGCTAGATCTAAGTCATTGGAATCTTTCAGATGGGGTTAGTTTCCTGTCTCCGACCCCGTAGTTCGGGCCGTGTCTCAGATACCGGGCGGGGAAAGAGCAAAAAAGGGGGGGCTCATCATTGGGTCTCCCCCTTTCTATGCTATGAGATAGAATTATAGAGAAGCATCATCGTCGTTCCTCTTAGTAATAGGATATCCGATTCAAGTGGCATCATTACCGATGGAATGGAAGACAGGTGGTAAGGCATGGTCCTTGGTACCCACATGCGGAGGGTAGAATTGCTCTACTATGATCTAGCGAATATTCGTGTTATTCGAAGCGCCTTGCCCCGACTAGACTATATAAGTACGCAAGTATCTAATCGATCTGCCCAGTATAGAAGTACCTAAAGTAAAGGGGCTTTCGTCTGGTGAATATAAGCCTGCCCTTCTCACTTCTCGTTCCTTTGCTCAGTCCAGACCCGATTGGATCGGCCCTACTTTATTTCCGGCCGGCCTACCTAGTGCCTTAGATGTTTCTCTCTACACGCACGAGTCGGCCAACCCACATGAGTTACCTAACCCATAGATGGAGATTGATAGGTAGTAATTATATGCCTCTCGGTGGGAAGTTCTATCCGATCCGGCAAAGCGAGCGGCCTACTTCTAATCTAATTCGAAAATGCCGGATCACCAACATTGGGGTTGGGGTTTCAGAAGCAAGGCTTTTTGCTCCACATACATAATGAGTGCGCATGATAAGAGCACCACTCCTTCCTTCCTTCCTCCCTATTGATCTTCCATATTGATCAAGGACGCACACCCATAATCATATATATATGTATATTCGCTCTCAACCACCACCTTGGGCAAAAGAAAATATCCCGTATCTGATTGCTCGCCCGTGGGGTACGGTTCCGTCCCGTATCCACTCACCCGTTTCGGTTGCCTTTTGGCGACTGCTCAGGGACCTTACTGAGCGTACGATCCGGGCTGTTCCCCTCTCTCGACTCTTGACCCGCACCCTATCTGCTTACTTAAATGGCTTGCTTAGGGACCTTACTGAGCGTACGATCCGCGCTATTTCTTTCCCTCTCGACTCTGGTCTTAGCACCAGCCACCCACTGCTTGCGCTAATAGATGCCACGCAATAGATCCATTCGAGGGCTGTTTAACAAGACTGCTTGTTCGGAGTTGCGCGTACAACGTGGCACTCCGAGTTGCTTTTACTAAGTTAGAACGTTCGTTAGGAAACTACCCCTTTGCCATCAATATTGCAGCAATCAATCAATAAGGTAAAGACCATAGGTTCTATCCGCAGGCAGTGAGGAGTTCCAATTCCTTCAACCTGCCCTTCTTCGCTCCCTCTCCCTTTCGAGCGCATAACATAAATGCCCTACCTATCGGTCGGCGGTCGAGGGAATCCTATTGGTTGGTCGAGTGCTCTCCATTATAATGAAGTGGAGCAAATGACCTCCTGACTCAATAGGTAAAGCGAGCCCTCTCCCCTCTCCCTATAAAAGGGAGAGTGCATAAATGCTCTCTCCCCCCTATCGGTCGAGGGAATCGTTGGTCGAGTACTATTGTTCGAGTATATTATATAATAAGATATTAACACCCTCTAGGAGATCGACTAGTTGGTTGGCGAGTTATATACGTACAAAAGGAGCCTTGTTAAATATATAACTCGCTAGAAATCAATGTTGGTTGAGCCTTCTATCGACCGACCCTCGACGATTCTTTCTTTCCAGGCATTTCACCTGCACAGAGAATAAATAGGAGTGAGTTCGTGATTCCTATTTTTAGACCCATAATACAGTTTAGAAAGGGATAGATTTTACGGTCATAAGTTCTGCTCCCTATCATGCATTTAATATCATGTTGTTAATACGTAGATAAGGGTGGGATCGATCGTTTCTCTCTCTTCTTAGGTCTAGGCATGCGATCATGATAGATATTCTAGCATGGTTCGAGAGCGAGATGCCACCGGTGTCCCTAATATTGGGGGGGCTCCGCTGTTCCCCTTCCAGCACCGGGCGGTTCCCTCTATCTAAATGTACAGGGCCATTCCGGATACAACCGGTACACCATAGGTTGGCCCAACCCAGTCCTATCGTCGAAGGCTCTCGGGAAGTCTCAATGCCCCGGCATCCGTCAGCGTCACGAGGGAGAAGAAGGAGGTCGAAGTGGTGGCCATCCTGTGGTCTTTGTGTCATGGGTTCTATATATAATACTCTTTCCTTAGGTCATTTATGCACTCGACCCTTTCAAACTACTTAAGAGGGAGAGGGCACTCTAGAGATGCACTCAACCGATATCCGGAGGCTTAGGGTCGATCTCCTCGTCAAGCATCGATTCATAGAACGTTAAGTAATAACGATGCTCTCCCTATCTATTTGAATTTGAAAGCGAGGGAGATAGCTTTTATATAAGCACTCGACCTTTCGTAACCCTTCCTTATGAACTTTCTGAGCCTGTCTTATGAGGTATTCTGAGCCAATGAGATAGTATTCTGGTATGGTATTCTGAGCCAATGAGCCTGTCTAGAGTCCTCTTTTGGCATTCTTCATTCACTCTAACACACACTCTGCTAACTACTTCAATAACTCTGAAACACGAAATCAATGCACTCTTAAACACTCCAACTCCCATTCTGAAACACACTCTGCAAACGACTTCAATGGATATAGATGGATATAGATGGATATAGTCAGACGTTCGCCTTCATACGGGAGATTATCTAAGGTAAGGTCTGGTAAGACAATCAAGGAGAAGGTCAAGCCACTCGGTCTTCTCCTCTCGGTCCCAACAGACATTCTTATCGGTCTTCTAGCTGGCTGGTTGCTCTCATTCATTGCTTGCTCTCATAAGGAACGGGAAAGCCAAGGAACGGCTGGTTGCTGGCTGGATGGGTGGGAGTAAGACCTTTCCTTCTTAAAAGGCTGGTCCTACCTTCCCAGCTTATCGGGTGAGGGGAAAGATTGGAATGAAAATCGGAGGGATCAATTGAGAATAACGGAAGGATTCGTGAAGTAAAAACTGATTCAAAATTGGAATTTGAAAAGATTTGTATTTTGATAGGACCCTCATTCTACTCCTCCCCCTCACTTTCACCTTAACCCCTAGAGATCACTTAGGCACTATCCTATGGCTTACGGGGTGACTAGATTATTTACCAAACACGGATGCAAAAGAGAAGTACGCCAAGGAAGGGATAAGTACGCGAAGCAAGATAGAAGTGGCCTACCTATCTCACAGCTGTACCCAGCACACCCACCTTTCCTCTCGCGTCACGCACCTACTTCCCACCCGTGAGACGCGTCACGAGGGAGGGCCTGAGGTAAAAGAGCTCCCAGAGCGCACCCAACAAACACAATCGTTTCCAAAAACAATGGTTTATGCGGGCTATCTTATTCCGCTTGACACTAAGGAAAGGCCTGGCACACTATATATATATAATATATATAACCCTGCCCCGATTCGCTTACTCCCAGTGAAGTCAGAAGATCGTGAATATGGACGCTTCGTTCTGTATAATTGCCCTCTATTCGTTAGACGAGATTGCTCTCGGCACTGGACTATTAAGCTACGCAAGGCAATAATATTCAACTCGCCGCTCCCGTTCGATTCGTTTTATTCTAAGTAAGGCGGCGGCAAGGTAAACCACGGCAATCGCCCTGTAGTGGCGGCGTATCGTTGAGTCAACCCTATCTTTTTAGTTCATGGCAATTGTTATTCCAATCGTTCTGCCCTTTCATCATGGCGGCAATCGATGATCGGTGACTGATGGAAGCCAAAGCGATGCGTTCATTTCCCATCGATTGATCTGCTGACCACCAGAACCGAGGCCAAAAACAGGAAGAAGTAGAGCAAGAAGTAGACCAAATCCGTCTACATAATAAGTCTATCCTCACCCTCCTGACGCCTATTATTTATTTAGGCGAGTCTCCTTCCCATTTCCAATAGAACTTCAATCATTACTCATAGAAAGACTCTATTCCTGGGATTACTACTCATGCTAAGGAAAACAAGACTAGATACCGAAGGGAGAGGAATTTATTGCTCGACCAACTATGAGTAAGGGTTAGCTAATAATGAGATAAGAGGATACATTGGTTCATTCTTTCGTCAGATCCAGTTGGGTGGGTTTCAACTCTTTATAACGTATATAGAAGTAGAAGCCGGCATCAAATATTCAGGGAAGGCAGCATAAAACCCTAACGAGCGGCGGGGCTCGAACCCGCATCTTAGAAGTAGTTGGTTGGCTAATTGATATGCCTCAACCCCTTCCTCCGATGGGATGCGACTCCTTGGGGAAATTAGATACGTATATCTCAACTGAAATAAATAACTAGTTGCAAGTGATACCCAGCTAAACTATGACTATTAGGGCTTACCCTGACCAAGCATACCTCCCCGGCCCACCACCCATATCGCCCTCCAGGGCCCAACTGGTTATCAAACTGATTGTTATTTTCTTCTCAAACACAGTCAATAGCACAAGCATAAACAGCGGAGGAACCTGTAGCTGCAACTGGAGATGATTGTTCCGCGAGATCCGCACTCGCAGCTGACACTATAGATGGATTGGATGGAGAAGCAATAGCAACTGGATTTAGAGCAGTTTGTTCATTGTAAACTGGGGATTAGCGACTGGATCTCGAGCCGCATGAACAGTTGGAATGGTCTAAACCGTTGTCACAACAGACCCCACCCAAGAGTTCTCCAGGAGAAATCTCTATGTATATTTTTATATATGCGGCCCGGGCCAACAAATAGGTTAGTTGCTCTCCCTTAGTAAGTAGTTTACGACCGAGCCGAGGTCTGCATACATGGTGGTCCAAAAGCGGTTGAGATCTTCCTTCATGGTCAACAGCAAGCAATCACTACGTCCCTTCGGTCAAACAATATAAGCCTAACAGGTCAGAGAACCAAATAGATAGACTCGATGGGCAATACTGTAGAACGATTTAGTAGAACTATAGAAATAAAGCTAAAACCCACCTATTACAACCTACCCATTACTAGTAGACCTATAGACAGCTTTCACCAACCACGGGTTCGGGATCTAGGTATCACCACCGGGGCGCTACCGCTTTCCGGGGGCGGGGACAGACAAAATACCTCCGGAAGCGACTCACTCTATGAACCCCACTTCTGATAGTGAACTACCACTGTTGAAGCCATTGCTCCAGTTCTGCTTGTTGGTGCTGTTGCTGCTGGCGCTGGTTGATGTCACTGCTAATGATTGATG
>Ga0224573_1000110_pt1 | contig 11434 bp, 9 predicted proteins | sample CRU1metagenome_FD_189088 | JGI IMG/M metagenome (GOLD analysis project Ga0224573, IMG submission 189088) | Spruce roots microbial communities from Bohemian Forest, Czech Republic - CRU1 | ecosystem: Host-associated > Plants > Roots > Unclassified | place: Czech Republic: South Bohemian Region... | reverse complement strand
GGGTAGAGGGAAGAGGGGTAGGAACCCTCCTATCTCACGCAGGTCCGGTAGTCTAATTCATGCAGGCAGGTAAGGTTGTTGTGCCAGTTTGATTTAGGTGCGCACCCACCCTAGCTCCTCCTCCAAACAGGAATGACGGATTCTGTCCTGGCTTGCTTCGGAACTTCGCTAGGATGGATCGGATTGTCCGGCTCACTTTCAAACCCTTCGCTTCGATAACTTATAGGGCTTTCACTCTGCTATGATTTGAATGGAGACTTCAAACCGTGTACCGTGACAACCATACCGTAGGTTAAGTGTCCATGGGAAGAGATGCATGGACTAAGATTCTCTTAAGGCATGGAACTAAGTGGACTAAGAGATTCTCTCTTAAGGCTAAGTTTAGTGACATGGACTATTCCATGGACTAGGCAACTAGAGGGAAGAGGGCTTACTAATAAGAAGCTAAGAGTCTTTATGGGAATGGTTATAAAACTAACTACAGCGGACCATAGATAGGGCCAAGACCAAGGGAATAAAGAGATACCAGGGGCTAGGGACTAAGACTAGGGATAGCTAATCCATACCGTAGGCAAGTGGGACTGAAGCTAGATCTAGTAGGAGTAGGAATGGCTTTATCACTCTAGTAGTCATAGGCACCTTGCCTTCGTACTCATGGTTACTTGCACTATAGGTCTTGACCACATAGGCCTTGACCACAATTACAACTGGTTGTTTATTAAGGACAAGTTTCACATATATATATGCGGGTGAGTATCGGCTGTACAGCAAGAGGGACCCTATTGGACATTGGACAATGTTACTGGGGATACACTGGTTATTGGCTGACCAGCTAGCAGCAATGGAACCTCCTGGGCACTCACTGACTTACTTACTATTGGCAGACTTATTCTATAGCCAATTTGTCTCCATCCCCATTATGAACTGGACTGTTAAGGTCTCTCTTTAGTCGTCCCAGTACAAGTGAAACGTAGAAATGCGAGTCTCACATATAAATGGATTTTTGGATCGACACCTACCTGGCAACTCTTGGATCGCCTCACCTCTAAAGCTATCCAATCTGCAGTCTTCGCCTTATAGACTGCTGCCATAAGGTCTAGAGTTCAAGCCCTGGAGAAGTGGTGCCTTACCTTATCCATGTAACCTTCCATGTCAATTAGCCTTTAGACACTAGACACTTTATTAGTCTCTCTATGACTTAGTTGCATGGGACTATAGACGGAAAAAAGAGAATAAATATGCTTGAATAAACACTGTTGACTTAATAAAAGCTCTGTATGTACAATCACGTATATATATCTCATGCTGTGTGATGTGTAGCTCTAGGTCTCCGTGTTAAGTGTTTGTGTGTAGGTCGATCTAAGTGAAGAGGGAGTAAGAAGGAACAACTCTGTTTGTTCCGTGAGTGTAAGTGCAAGAGGGAAGGACGGATGAAGGAACAACTCTGTTTGTTCCGTGAGTGTAAGTGCAAGAGGGAAGGCTCTTCAAGGTAACCTCATCAAGCGATAGCGATCGAACCATCCTTCCTGTAATCTTCTGAGGAACATCTTTGTTCCGTCAGGGGCGTAGAGGAACTCCCCAAAGTTCCGTCCGGCTCTAAAGGAACATCCTAGTTCCGTCAGGTGTCAATCTTCACACGATGGGGTCTTCTGTCGGTCTTCTGTTGAACCGCCTCTTCACCTCCCACTCCATGGGCTGTGGGTACGATGTGCTCTTACACCTCCCAATGTGTGCTGTCGAATCAATCCTCAATGTCCAAGCTCAAGGTTCGAAGCTTCAATCCTGTTTGGGGTAATCGCAAGGGTAACACTCATTACCAAACCATGTATTTCTCTTCCATGCTCTGCGCAATGACAGGTCAGCTTTGTGTTCGGCCCCCGGAGGGGATCATGGTCAAGTTGAAGGCCCCACTCCACCATCCACCACGGACTCATGCAAGTGCCAAGACCTATCCCCATGTCCTCAAGCATTAAGTTGCCGATGGATCTTCCACGGACTCATTCATGCTGTATGTGAACGCCAGACTATCTCACTTACCTCTCCCCCGGAGGGGACTCATGCGTAAGGTGAACGCCCCACTTCACCACGGACTCATGCAGCAAGTGGACCTATCTATCCCCACGTTCTCAAGAGTAAGTTGCCAAAGGAGCTCCCACCCATAACCTCCCCGGCTCAGAACGATGTTCCATACCGTTCAGTGACAGGTGGAGGCAGGCTCTCTTGATCAATAAGGGCTTGTTTTGGCTGAGCTTCCATCTTGCACCGACGAAAGATCAGATTCAAATAGTGTAATTAAATCAGTAACCGTGATGAAAACGACTAACTGAAGTAAGGCTATCAATATGGATCAACCCGACCAACGAACCAAGGCAAGCGCTCAATCAATCTATCTCGAAGCCTATCCAAATGCGGTATCTTGGAATCAACCAGGTGCGTTTCACCTCTTCAGTGTGCTCCTGCGGTAGGCTCCTAGTATGTCCCTCCCCCGGTCGGTTCCATCAAATCAAAGCGAAAGGATTGGGTCGGATTTCCTATTGAAGGCTGTATAATGAAGCGAACAGAAGGCGTAAAGAATGCATATGTAACAGAAAGCCTGGGAGTACGCGAACTGAATGGGAATTGTGGTATGTTGGGTAAGCGATAGAATAAGTGTGATACAGGAGAATGTAAAGTCGTGTCGTAGCGTAGGCGTTCGGTATCGATCCTCTTGCGAAAGAAGTAGAAGGAGTAGGATAAGAAGGGAGGGGGAGGATAAGAAGGAGGCCCAGCAGCAGCACCAGCAGCAGCACCACCAGCAGGAACAGCACCAGCGCCATTGCTCATTCCCCAAAGGGAGGCGAGCAGCATAAATATCAGCGGAGAAACAAGGTTCCGTTAAGGTAAGGGTCAGCGGAAGAGAAACAAGGTTCCGTTAAGGTAAGTCATGGGGCGATCTACCAAGGCTCTCCCTCAATATATGGGGCAAGCGCTAGCGATCAACAAAATAAGGTTAAAGCAATAGGGATCCTTCCACGTATCGGCTATGATCTGGGGCTTCTACCTACCTATCTGGTTCGAAGCTTCTGTCCATTTGAAGTAGGGTGATCGCCAGGGGAACTATTCAGCAGTAGCGCCATATGAAGGGGGCAAGCTCGATGAACGCTCCTAAACAACAACCAGGGGCAATTATTGATCCTTCCTTCCACGACAGGGAAGCGATATTGATGAACGCTCCTCACCAAGCCTCTTATCAAGTCGCATCGCCTCATTTCGCATCGCCTCATTTCGCATCGCCTCATGTCGCTTTCCCTTCAAGCTTTCCTTTTCAGTTTCCCTCACCCATATGATGAGTGAGCGTTAACACCCTTGCCTTTCATTCAAGTAAGAGCTTTGCTCCTCGGGCTTCCTCTTAAGAAATCAAGTAAGAGGTTAGCTCTTCGGGCTTGGGCTTTGCTCTAGAGATGAGATACCAGTGTATAACCCTCTGGATTGATCCGTCCGCAGATCCAATAGCAAAAGCAGCCGCTAGAGAGGCAGAAGAACCAATTTACCACTCAGTTTAACCTACAGCGTCTTAGCCTAATTGAGATCCCGGGCCAGAGCCATAAGAGAAAGCATAAGGGGTAAAGACAGTAAGCCGGTTAGAGATTGAGTTGGAGATCCATCAGAACCTACAAGGGCATATCCAATTCCATAGCCACAGCCTGCTGTTCCGGTTGTTTACCCAGTTGATCTTGCTGATCCACCAGCTAAGGCAGAGGCAGTTGATTTAACTTGGGAAATAGTTCACTTGCATCTCGACCTATACCCCGGTTCTTCCTATTGAAAACATATCTTAATTTCACAAAGACAGATGCGCATTTCCCGTACATTTTCCATATAGATATATGATGCATTATCCATGTACGATGCATTCCCCCATGCTAGCCATGTCGTTCGTGCATTTACCGCTACCTGGTGTGGGTCGGGCCTAGAAAAGCACGTCCTAATTGATGTGCTCATAAATAGGGTATGACTGTATCTACATTTGCTGCTGACTCAGCTGCTTCAACGGCCTATGCTGTTGGTGCTACTACCCTGGCTACTGGTAGTGCTGGATAAACTCGATGAACTTGCTTCCCTTGCTTCTTATGATGGTAGCGAAGATGCTTCCTCCGTACCTGGAGTATCTATATATGGAATTGGGTATGGTACCACTGCTTGCCTTGCTTCTAGGTCTTTCTCTTTAGCTAGTGGTGCTGGATAGTAATCAACGGCTAAGGTTGGACCTGTCACTGCTCTTGCATCTTTAACTGCTCTCATCTCTGCTTCTCAATCTGGTTAAGATGCTGGCTGTGATGCTTAAACGAGTGCTTCTACCGAAACTGGTGCTTTTACTCAACCAAAAAGGTGAGGTTTAAAAAGGTAACAATTACATCCATTGAGGGAAGGGAGAATGGATGTAGATATCCCTTAGTGGAATAAGACTATCCTTAATATTAATAAAAGTAGCTCTCCCAAAAAGGTGCATGGGATGGCCATCATGGCATGAAGCTAGGGTCATCCAATGGGGAGGTTATACTAAAATGGTCGAGAAATACGAAAGGAGAGGACACATTCTTAGGTTGAAGAGTGATGTTGAGAGTTAAGGAGCCGCATGAATTCTCTTCTTAATGGTGAAAACCTCACGAGGAAGAACTGCTCGACCAACGGGAGAGGAAGAATTGCTCAACAAGTGATGTGAGTAGGAGAGATGCAGGTGAAACCCATTTTACGACAGAATCGAAGAGAGATGAGGTTAAGACTAGACCCATGATCAACAACTACATGTTTAATCCTAACATTATTGCATTGGACCTTGATGTGAAAAGGGGAGGAGCGATTGGTCGCCCTCTTGGTAGGGCCTGATAGATTAGAAATAGAAAAGGATAGGGTAGGCTTATATGGGTTTAGAAAATCGTAACTCCTCCTCCAATACAATGGCTTGGAGAGACGAAGAGAGAGGGAGCCTTTGCTTGAAAGAGGGAAGGGTTTATGGAAACTCCCCAGTGGAGCCACCAAAATGTAGTGTGATGGTTAGAGTGAGGCATCACACGACCACAAGGAGGAAGGAGAGAGTGGAGGTGAGTTCTTATCTAAGGACTTTGTTTGCTTAGTCCCCACCCCAGCCGAACTGTAGCTACCTTATTCTGCTCTTTCAAATTAAAATCCATTCCGTTTTGGGGTCGATAGCTCTGAGGTCGAGAGGGAGGTAGAGTGAAGGCCTTCTTCGAATGGAGTTCCCGGGGATTTTCTTTATGGAATGCATGCTACTTTCGAAGTCAAAGAATTTGATTCGTTCATGAGGGGTTACGTTAGAGTAGTTATAGGAGTCACTTCTCTGGGAAGCTCTCCCACTGGATCAGGATCAGTATGGGGATAAATCTTTGTTGTCGCACCACTTCTGTCTTCTTCAAGGCAGTAGTGTCTGGTCGTAGTAGCATAGCCGTGGGTGGGCAGTGCGATAGTCAGGGAGTTCAGGGTAAGCTCATCTTCTGTAATAGATGTATCTGCGCTTTCTTCCCCTGCCTTTGGCTGGGCAGTGCGCTATGTCGGTCTTTGGTCAGTACGGTAAGCCAGGAAGGCGAGTAGTCGTAGGTGCGCTTGAGTGAGTGTGCCTGGTAGGAAGAGAAGGTCTGCTGGCGGTTCCGGTGGTGAGGGAGTAGGTTCGGGTGCCCTTCTTTCATTATAGTAGTAAAGAGTTGTTTTTTTTACACAGATAGTAAGCCGAAGGCTAATATCTGAGGGTAAGCCTTTAGTGCGTAGGTGCGGAAGTGTGCCAGTGCGCAAAGCCGTAGTCCTTCTTGTTGTTGGCGATGGCTTGTTAGGTGCGGTGCGTTGGCTCTGGTTCTCTTTCTGGGAAACGAGGGTATTAGCATCTCGCTGCTGCTATTGATCAAATAACTTGCTTGTTCTTGGTTGGTTCATTGCTTCCCATTCTTTTCTTTCTGATCGTAGACCACCCTCTCTTCCCGATTCTTGGCATTTGAAGAATTGTCGTTGCTATTGCTGTATTGGTACGTTGGTTTAGAGTTAGATCCCTTCGTTATGAGTAGTATTGTTTAGCAAGGAGTAACTGACAGACTATATCTGAGCTTTAGCTGCGAGGGACTGGTCTGGTAACGCGAATCTCTTAGTTTTTATGAAACTAGGTTCGCGCATGAATGCTTAGCGAATCCGCTTTTGCTTTTGCATCTCGAATCAGGAATAGGGACATCCGGTCTTTGGTCGGCACGTACCTTTTTCTCTTCTTAGATCCATTCAAGTCGTAACTCCTACGCCTAAACTCATTCACTCCTGAACTCTGGAAGTAGCCATCGGGAACCAAGCAAGGGAAAAGAAGCAAGGCCAATGAATTCCAGAAGACCGATGGCCTGGAAGGGCAGATCAGACCCATTGAGATAGTTACAGCGGGAAGGGAAGGGCAGATGCTGACGGGAGAGCTCGAGCCTTACCAGATAACCAATTATTGAGCAACTCTTTGTAGAATGCTAGCTAGTAAAGCATCATCTGAGTATCTGATGACTAGCCTATCCCGTATGTCCCTAGACCTCTGTATCAACCATCTGAGTAATATTCTCTTAGTATTGGGCTAATGCTCTATATGTGTAGGGGCTCTACTGCATGGCATCTTCCTCTCAAGAAGAGCTAGCAATGCTATAGGTCTCATGCTCCACTATAATAGCACTCTCCCAACTAGATGATATAGCTCTAGAAGAGTCCTCCTAGTGTCTCCCCTAATCCACTATATTGTCATCGCATGTTATGCTAAGCACTTGCCTGCGCAGGCAACCTGGATGAAGGAGTAATGAGGGTCTTGTGGGGTCTCGTTGTTCCGCTCCCATCTATAAGCCCAGGACCTAACACCCCACACGAAATGCTCCTACGGTTAGCCGTATGATGTACGACCATCCCGCCCGTAGGTTCCATGATTTTGAATGGAAGGCTACCCGGTTCAGGCCGGAGCCCTGGTGAGGCGGGTTCCTCCAACGAGTAACTGACTGTTAGTTCCTCCTCCCTCTATGAGTCCTGCCGTTGAAATACCTGCCGGCCTAGTTGAACACCTGCGTGGGCTAGCATAACTTCGGTGATTGAGTGATCAGAAGCTTTCTAGTCAATTCCCATTCTTGGTCCCCGAGAGTGGGTCTCTCCCGGCTCATCCAGAAATTTCGTGGAGAAACACATTTGCGAGCTTGAGGAAGGCCGCGGCCTTGGGTACAACCTACCTCCTCGACAACAGGGACAATAAAGGGAATGGACTAGAAAGGAAGGGAAGGCACTTAAAGAAAGGGAATACTTCGTTACAGTAAGGCAAGGAAGGGAAGGCATTTCGAAGGGATTCAATACTTCGTTACAGTAAGGCACTGAAGGGAAGGCACCGGAAGGCACTTCAAGTCCCACAAGAAAGCAAATTCTTTCTAAACAGCAAGTTCCCCAGGACCCTTTACCAGAACCCTTCCATACGTACAACCTTGTCTAACCCTTTCGTTTAGGTTAGGTCTTGTTCTCCCCAAGCCGCGGGACGGCGTTGCCGCGGGTCTCCGCAGGCATCGAACCTGCCTCAATTCTATATACATATGAATATCCGAGATAGAGAATATGGCTTCCCCTAACTATCTCTTACCGCGGTATCCAACTTACCATAAGTACATTCTCTCTTTTCATTTCGGTCCTTCTCCCGCATCGATCTATCCTATCTATGGCCTTTACTTACTTCCTGGCTCAAGACAATAAATATCTATTGCTTTGTCAAGACTCTTATCTGATGGCCCTATTGGTTGGTATTGGTCGAGCGAGTGCTTCTCTTGTTCGGAAACGTAAATCACGCACGTAGGTAATATCGATTCATGTGGGTATGGCCACTTCGTTACCCCAAGCTTGTTGAAGTCACTTCCTCTATTCTCTTCGACACCACTTCCTACTCAGTAAGGATTCTGATCTCCAAGAGGCCTATTCAATTAATACACTCACTTATCATGTCATGGATGGTGGCACACTCACCATTATATATGATCAATCATTCCACGTGAGATGTTAGATTAACCACTGTGCTATCGTTTATATGTGGAGCGGGATACTTGATCGGAGGGAGCTTTATTCTTTCTTTTCTGAGTGAAGAGCATATTAGATTCTCTGGGGGGGCTTGTGAAGAGAAGCCGCTTCGCGTGGAAGAACTTCTTTCTTGAGAGGGAGGGTGCACCGGTACATGGATTGAATCGCGCATAGAGAAGATGCTTATTGGTTACTTACTTGGTTGGAGGGGGGCCGGCCAGCGAGCGGAGAAGGGGTGCTTTCCTATCTATTATGTTATGTATGGCAAAGCGGTATATTTCCCTCCCCCCCCTAGTCATCAAAGCTGGAGTTGAAGAAGGGCCTATCTAATCTATTACGTGTTTCATGCGGCATCTATTCGTTAACCCCGGTAAAGTGCAAGGGAAGGGTAATCGGGGCGCCCAACGCTCATCAGTCAGGAAGCTCATATATAATGTTGGGGTTTTAGTCTATATTCTATTCAATGCGCCGGGAATATTTATTCCGTCCGATACCTACAAGGCGGAGAGCGCATTTCTTCGGTTGAGGGCCGTAAGCCTCTTTCCTAAATGCGATATAGAACTTGAAAGTTTCTCAAACTCCCCCGGATTTACAGGAATGGAAGAATGAAATCAATCCGGGCCTTTCCGATAGCACTGACCCAGGAACCTAACGCACCTGTATTAAAAACAATGTCCTACCCACTCGCTTGCGATATAGAAATGGGCTGACAAACCCTATTTATTCTTAATGGCCCAACGGGTCCTAGGCTAAAGAGGATTATTTACCAGCGACTCAAAAGGGAAGATTCCTCTATTTTGGATCAGCTACCTAAACTAGTTGCTTCAATAGCTGCTAACTCAACGTGCTTCGATGCCGACTACCAAAACTTGGGCAAAGGCTACCCTGTGTCTACTCCCTGCACTCGCCAACACGTACTTACTGCTCTTTCCCTTCTGCCTATACTTATAAGGTTCAGAGACCCGAATCCCTCGAACCACTTCTTGAAAGCTAGTTCGACATGGTTGAGAGAGCCGTGAAGATACTATGATGCTAATCAGATTGGCTCCCTAAGCGTGAATCCAGTTCTTTTTTATTACCCAACCTTACTCCGGAAGCTTGTTCTGCTTATCGGTTGTGAGGTCTAAGTGGAGATGGAGAGGCTACGTCTCCTACCTGATAATCTCCACTGAGCGAATGGCTGATAAAATCCTTATATGTACCTGGGTCCTATTTTTTCTCTGTAACCGTTGGTCGTTCGTTCCCGTGAAGCGTTTAGTAGCTGTAAGTAGCATAATCATAAGAAGCAAAACAAGCAGTAGCAGTATCGGTGGGAGGAGAAGGTAGTAGAGCAGGCAGCAGAATCAGCAGAATCAGAATAAGCAGCAGAACCAGAAGCAGTAGGGGGCAGTATGGTAGGGAGCGCTAGTAGCAGGCAGTGTGTCGGGTTCGGGTAGCGAGTAGCGGGTAGCGGATTCGGGGCATCAGTAGGAACTTGTTTCCGTACCGGACAGGTTCAGCGGCAGTTAGCTCAGGGTCAGTGATCACCGGCTCGTTCGTTCGTTCACTATATAGAGGCTAGCGGCAGCGATCACCCTTCAATCCAGGACAAGCGAAGCGATAAACGCCACCTGATAGGTCCAGGCAAGCGAGAGCGATCCTTCCAAAAGAGTAGCAGCCATGATCTATCTGGGGCTTCCACCACCCACCCCACCATATCCTGTTTGAAGCTTCTGACCAGACCTTACCAGACTTGACCTGACCTGACTTATCTGACCTTACCAGACCATCCTTCCACGAAAGGCAAGCTCGATGAACGTTCCTAACCAACAACTTGGGGAAATTACTGACCATTGATTGCGTCCCACCAGCCTTGCTTATTATTTGGTACCACCTTGCTCCTAAATTCGTACCTTGTTCCTCTGTCTCTGTAAAGTTGCTCGTTCCTGGGTCGTTAAGCGGGAAGTAGCAGTGTTGCGGTTTGGTTCGGGAGTCTGGAGTGGGTAGCGGTTGCAGGTAGCGTTTATCGGTCGGATTGGTCCAATGCAGCAGCCTTCCTGATGACCCTCCTAATGATCCTCCTTCCTGATGTGATGGTCCAGCTGAAAGCACGACTGACTGCCTTAATGTATTCCTTATAGAAAGCTCCACCCTATCTATCTGGCCTTAAGGAGTAGTATGGAAGGTTCCCAGCGGCTTCCAGGTTCTAGGGTTCCAGACTAAGTTTTTTGCACTAACAACAGTGATCCGCTCTGTCTGTTCTATTATCTATGATGAACCCTATACTAACTAACTGTCTGTCCAATGCCTCTGCTGTGTGTGCTCTGCTGTTTCTTTCTGTTTTAAACTAATGGTTTATTGGGGCTTCCCTCCTCCCGTATTTATTGTGCTCCGTCAGCTTCAACACGAGATTCTAATCCAATCCTCATCCAAGCAGGGGGGGTTAAAGGTCCATTAATAGGGCTCTAGCTAAATTACCAAGAAAAGTAAATCTGTCCGTTCAATCAGGTCAGGTGAAAAGAACCAATCTGCTTTATCTAATTGAAATCTAATCAATATGGTGTTTCCAATGATCCAAGTGTTTATAGTGTAAGTCCTCCTTCCTCTCGTTTATTGGGCGCGTAATAATACTAATGAAATTAAGTCTATTTAAAGCACGGGTTGTTTTTTTGGCTCCTCAACCAATTATAATTAAATTATGTTCTAGGTTCCTGGGCCAACCACGTCTCCAAGGTTCTATAATAGCTCAGCTTGTTAACTGGGTCCTATTTATTTATGGTCTACGCCCACACCAAACCTTTCTTTCCAAATCTTTCTTTACCTGTCTTTCCACACCTTACGAAACAGACGCTTATTCTGCAGTTGTAATCTTCTGACCAACCAAGGCTCCCCAGAGTGTTTAACACGGCTCCCCGTAATCTTATCTGATAATCTTCTCTGATCTTATCCCAGCAGTATATTCCCCATTGGACCAATGCAATATGTTAGAGCGGGGTTCGGTATTCAGTATTCGGGAGCAGTAGCGGTAGTAGCAGCAGCAGTAGCAGTAGGGGGCTCTGGTAGGAGGTAGCAGGTAGTAGCGGGAGCGGAAGGAAGGGCGGGTTGGTAGCACTAAATGAGCAGCCTTACCTAAGTAGGACTCCTCCCCGATCTCTTTCTTATTGGAAGCAAGGCTCTTTCAATCAACCAGGGCTTCAATCTTTAGGGTTCTTCCTCTTTGACCAGGACTCCTATTTTGACAGGGCTATTTACTAGGGCTATTTCAATAAGAGCAAAGGCAGTAGCTATGAGGCATAGGTTCCCAAGTCTGAATTCCTCCCAAAGCTATAGGGCGTTGACCAAGGAAAGTCCCACCAAAGTAGGATTGTAAGGGTCAAAGGGAAGAAGGTCCTAGTAGGGTATGGAC